>Ga0214544_1012238_pt1 | contig 11310 bp, 11 predicted proteins | sample CNSS3metaG_FD_160074 | JGI IMG/M metagenome (GOLD analysis project Ga0214544, IMG submission 160074) | Root nodule microbial communities from cowpea collected in UCLA plant growth center, Los Angeles, California, USA - CNSS3 | ecosystem: Host-associated > Plants > Roots > Nodule | place: USA...
CAACTTTAGTTGACTTGTTGACCTTTGACTAGGTTTGACTTGTTGACTATAGTTGACTTGACTTAAGCCAACATGCTAATTTATGTTTATTTGCTTTGTAGGTTAATTAGGAGTAAGAAAGCAATGCAAGGTGGCGCATGGTGATTGGGGAGCATAAATGATGTGGAGGAGAGAGTAAAGCAAAGGCATAAAGCATAAAGTAAAAGGCATGAAGCAAGTGTATCTATGTACCTTTGGTCTCCTTTATTTTTATCACACTTTGGCCACTTTTTGGAGACATATGAGACACATTATTTATCTCCTTTTGTGCTAGAACGAAATTAGCCTTGCACACACCATAGTTAGGTCTTTTGTCTCTCATTTTTGTAACCTTATTTGACCTAGTTTCTAGAAGCTAGGGTAGGTTTTTGTAGAGACATCCTTAGGTATCTTTTATTTGCTTAGAGGCCCCTAAATTCTTCTATATAAGGGGTCCTCCTAGACATGTAAAAGGGTTGAACATTTTAAAGTAAAAACACTCTTGTGTCTCAACCATTTGAGAGAGTTTCCTCCCTTGGGAGTGAATACTCTTAAGCTTTATCTTGCATAGCAAGTGGTGGCACACATCCACTCATCTTCAAGGTTGCCATGTCTTCTAGCCTAGCCTTGTAGTGGCGTGCTTCTCACATTTTTACCATTTCTTTCCTTTCCATTTTATGTGTTCTTCTTCCTTTAATTATTCTTGGTTTTCTATGGTTTATGTGCTTTCCATTTCCTTTTTGTTTTGAATCAATCCATCATCTTCTTCTCTTGAGCTTTGTGAAATGAACCTTCACATCTAGATAGCTTGCTATCTTAATGTCCAGTGAGGATTTCACTTAGCTTTCTTAATCAACTCACACCATATTCAATAATCTTAAAAAGGAACAAGATAATCCTTCATCAATAACCACCACCTTTATTTCATACATCCAATTCTCATGCCACATTTCCACCATCCAACAATTTCAAGCCATACCTTAATCCAATCATGCCACTTTCATTTCATACAACTTCAATAACACATGCATACTCATAATAACATTCAACCACAACAGTAATAGGGAATAAAAGTGAAATTCACACTGTTCTCGCTTAGGCTAAACGCCTTCGCCTAGGTGACCTCAATGATCTCACCTAAGCTAGGCATTCTCGCCTGAGCGAGACTTGAAACAGAAGCATTGTGAGCACTCTGCGAATCCTCACCTAAGCGAACCCACCTAGCTTGGGCGAGACCGTCCTTCGCCCAAAACGCAGATCCCTCGCCTAGACGAGAATGCGAGCACAATACATCAGGTTTTCCTCGAGAACTCGTTTGGACGAGTCACTCTTGCCCGAATGAGATGATGCGTCGCTCAAAGCAGGAGCCCTCCGCTTGAGCGAGACACTCGAGCAGAACCTGGGCAAGTCTCAGACACTCACGCCTAGGAGAGACGAACTCGTTTAGGCGAGAATGACAGTACTCGCCACTGTTTCACGCATGTAGCAGGAACACACACTCAAGAGAACATACAAAATGCAAGCAAGACAGTTTTCATACCATCCAAAACATCATTCAGCATCTAAAAGCATTCAACAAACCAAAAACAAGGAGAAATACTTTAAATAGTTAAAATACTAGCTTCCCTTACCTTTTTAGGTGCAAGAGAAGGGAGCAGTAACACAAAGAATGTAACCCAGGCACAATAGCTCCACGAGCTAAGATAGTGAGTGAGCTAAAACAGAAACCCCAAGACCCAAAACGAGTATAAGAAGATGAACTCTATCGCAACTAAAGCACCTAACTAGAAAGGGAAAGGAAGGCTATGGCAGCCTTGAGGAGTAACTTACTTGGAGACAGAACAGTTGTATCTAGCTCGAAGATGAAACAATCTATGTGCCCTAGCAAAGCTCTATCTGGAGTCTTGGGGGTTTGAGAGAGGGAGAAAACTTCTGAAAAAGGAGACAAGTGGAACTGTGAGTAGCTGGAAGGGGTATTGGGGTCCCTTTTTGGGCTGGCCTTGGGCCTACGAAAAGACCAGGCCCAATCAAAAATATAAGCTGGAAAAAGGGGGCTCACAATCTCCCTAACAACAAAATTTTTCGTCCCCTAAAAATAAGACTTACCAGAAAAGATGTGGGTATGAACTCCTCATGTCCTCCTCTAGCTCCCAGGTAGAGTCGCCTGTCCTTCGGTCCCAGATGACCTTAACAAGACTGGTGGCTCTTCCCTTCCGCTCTTTAACTTGGCGGTCCTCTATAGCCACTGGTTGTACTTCTACTCAAAGATCTTCCCTGACTTGCAGATCCTCCGCCTCCAACACATGTGACGGGTCAAACACGTACTTTCTCAGTTGGGAGACATGGAAAATTGGGTGGAGATTAGGCAATTGGGGTCGCAATGTTATTTCATAAGCCACAGGTCCTATCCTTCTCAAGATCTGATAAGGACCCAAGAACTTAGGAGACAGCTTCCTTGAGCGGATAGCCATCCCCACACCAGTGGTTCGTGTCACCCTTAAGAACACATGTTCTCCAGCCTCAAACTCTCAGGGTCTTCTCCTCCGATCTGCATATGCTTTCTGTCGACTTTGAGATGCTTGCAACTTGTCTCTCACTAACTGCACCTTCTTCGTGGTCTGTTGCAACAACTCAGGTCCCATAAAAACCGATTCACCATCCTGGTACCAACATAAGGGAATCCTACACCTCCTCCCATATAAAGCTTCATAAGGTGCCATCCCTATACTCGCTTGGTAACTATTGTTATAAGTGAACTCCACCAGCGGTAACACCTCATCCCAACTGCCAAGGAGGTCCAAGATACACGTCCTCAACAAGCCCTCCAAGGACTGAATCACCCTCTCTGATTGGCCATCCGTTTGAGGATGATAGGCAGAACTCATCCTCAGCCTGCTACCCATAGCCTCTTGTAGCGTCTGCCAGAACCTCGAAGTGAACCGGGGGTCTTTGTTAGACACTATGCTACTAGGCACCCCATGAAGTCTCACTATCTCTCGGATGTAGAGCTAGGCCAATTTAGCCATAGACATTCTAAGTTTTAGCTCCAAAAATTGAGCACTCTTCGTCAACCGGTCCACCACCACCCATATAGCATTATGTCCTCTCATGGTGCAAGGCAAGTGGGTAACAAAATCCATAACTATGCTATCCCACTTCCACACCGGAATATCCAAGGGCTGGAGCGTTCCACCAGGTTTCTGATGCTCCACCTTAGCCTTTTGACAAGTCAAACAAGCCAATACGAACTGTGCAACTTCCTTTTTCATGCCTTGCCACCAAAAGTTCTCCTTGAGGTCTTGGTACATCTTAGTCATGCCAGGATGTAGACTCAGACGACTCTTGTGTCCCTCCTCAAGAACCAATCTCCTCATCTCAGCATCATCTCGCACACAGACTCTGCCTCTGAACCTCAACACACCATCACTACCCAAGGCAAACTCCTTGGCCTGATCCGATCCCAACAGCTCTTTCACCTTCTGTACACTAACATCCCTTGCTTGCCTTTCCTTGATCAAGCTCAGGAAGTCACTAGATATAACCAAGGTGCTACACCTAATGAATTCCGGCACCAACTCAAATTGTAGCTTCATGTCTCTAAAGCTCTCAAGCAACTCCATCTCTTTTATCATCAAGTGAGCCACATGTACTATCTTCCTACTCAGTGCGTCTGCCACCACATTCACCTTCCCTGGGTGGTAGAGAAGCTCAAAGTCATAGTCCTTCAAGAATTCTATCCACCGCCTTTGCCTCATATTCAACTATTTTTTATTAAAGAGGTACTTCAAGCTCTTGTGATCACTAAACACACGGAACTACGCACCAAATAGGTAGTGCCTACAGATTTTCAAAGCAAAGACCATTGCTGCTAGTTCTAGGTCATGAGTGGGGTAGTTCTTCTCATGAACCTTCAACTGCCTAGAAGCATAGGCCACCACCTTCCTTTCTTGCATCAAGACGCAACCCAGACCCTGATGAAAGGCATCATAGTAAACCACGAAGGGTTTGCTCACATCCAAAATGATCAAAACTGGAGCACTCGTCAACCTCTGCTTAAGCTCTCTGAAGCTCTCTTCACACCTATTAGTCCATGCAAACAGTTGGTCCTTCCTGGTTAGCTATTCAGGGGTGCCACTATCTTGGAGAACCCCTCTATAAACCTCCTGTAGTAGCCAACTAGACCCACGAAACTCCGAATCTCCGTCACTGACTTGGGACACTCCCACTGTACCACAGCCTCCACCTTAGCTGGATCCACAACTATACCCTGAGCTGATATTACGTGCCCCAAGAACTGCACCTCTCTCATCCAAAAGTCACACTTCGATAACTTGGCAAACAACTGCTTCTCCCTCAAGATACCAAGCATTATCCTCAGATGCTCGGCATGCTCCTCATGCGTCCTGGAGTAGATGAGTATGTCATCTATAAAGACCATGACAAACTTATCTAGAAACGGGCAGAAGATCTTGTTCATATAATCCATGAACAAGGCTAGAACATTGGTCACACCAAACGGCATAACCACATACTCGTAGTGCCCATACCTAGATCTAAAAGTAGTCTTCTCCACATCCTCTGCTTTCACCAGAATCTGGTGATAACCCAACCGAAGGTCAATCTTGGAGAACACCGACGCCCCATGTAGTTGATCCATCAAATCATATTCTTGGCAAGTGATACTTATTTTTGATAGTCAGCTTATATAGTTGCCTGTAATCCACACACAATCTCGAGCCGCCATCTTTCTTCTTTACCAACAAAACTGGCGCTCCCCACGGCGACACACTTGGCCGTATAAACTACTTCTCAAGCAATTCCTCTATTTGCTTCTTTAGCTCCGCCAACTCTGCAAGAGCCATCCGATAAGGGGCTATCGACATGGGGCCCGCCTCCTGGTACCAAGTCTATGGAGAACTCGACCTCTCTCTTTGGAGGTAAACCTGGTACCTCTTCAAGGAACACATCTTCAAATTCCTTGACCACCGATATCACTGTTATCCTTTCTTCCTTCTCAACCTCCATCCTCGCAAAGATCATATAGCATTGTGCATTGTCTTGGATTTCCTTCATAACCCCATGGGAAGACAACAACTTAGGCTCCTCTGAGTTGGAGAACAACAACTTCTTCTTTCTGCAGTCGATGAGAATGCGATTGGCGAAGAGCCAATCCATCCCCAAGATCACATTTAGCCGTTACAGAGGGAGGCATATAAGATTGACTTTGTATACGCGTCCCTCTACCTCAACTTTACATCTAGCACACACAGTAGAAGTCCTAACCAACCCAGATGTCGGAGTATATACCACGAGATCAAACTGTAGTTCACACACTGGCAGACCCAACTCCCGCACACACGACTCTAACACAAAAGAGTGTGTCGCTCCAGAATCAAAAAGAACACAACAAGCCTTGCCAGACATCACACAACAACCAATGACGAGGTTACCTACACCCGTTGCCTCTGACCCAATCATCGCATAAACCATGCCTGTAGCTTGAGGCCTGCCGCCTCCCTTCCTTTGCTGAGTCTGGCTCGGAGTTTGTGATGGAGGTCGTGCCACTGCCCTCCTCAAAGTAGGACAATCCCTGCCAAAGTGACCCTCCATGCCATAATGGTTGCACTTGCGGAACCCGGATAGTTGCGGGCAAAAACTCTTCACATGCGGTCCTCCGCAATGATGGCACTGGATCCTGCTGGGTGGGGAAGAAAAGCCTATAGACTCCCGTGGCTGTGGATGGGGCCTGGAATAAGGCTTCTTCTTCTCTTCAACTCTTGGCCTGGACTCAGATGGTCTGATAACCCTCTGTTGTGGCTGCTGCTGGGCCTCGACCTCCATTTTAATTCTCTCCATAACCCTGGCCTTTTCCACCAAGGCAGCGAAGTCTTTGATGGAAAGTGGAGCTGCCATCAAGCAAATGTCTCCTCGGAGACCATTCTCAAACTTCCTACAGTGCCACTCCTCATCGAGCGGCATGGTATAGAAGCGTCCCAAATGCTTGAACCTTTCCGCATACTCTGCTACAGACTTGTTTCCTTGCGTCAACTGGAGGAATTCCACCTCCTTTGCGTATCTCACGTTGTATGGGAAGTACTCAGATAAAAACCTCCTATTGAAGGCCTCCTAGATGATCTCCTCCTGCCTTTCTTCCATAACCAGCCTCATGCTGGGCCACCAATGCTTAGCCTCTCCTATGAGCATGTAGAGAATGAAAGCAAGCCTGCTCTCATTGGGGCATCTCTTAGCATCGAAGATGCGCTCCATATCCTTCATTCGTTGGTCCGCCTGGTCGAGACTTGTCTTGCCATCAAACTTGGCGGGTTGGTACTTCAAGAAATCTTCCAAACTCCATTCAGGGGGTGGAGGTTGGGGATGAGGACCATACATCGGGGCACCGGCAGCATTCTCCCCTAACTGGCGGAGAGCATCCATATGTTGCCTCTAGGTAGCCTCAGCAGCCTGTCTCGCAACCGCCATCTGCTACATCACCAGGTGTTGCTGCTCAAGGGAGGCCTCTTGGCGTTGCATAGCCGCCTCATGCTGTTGCAACATGGCATTGCTCTATTGTGTCAAGGTTGCAGCCATAGCCTCGATCGCCCTAGCCAGATCTTGCCCATCGCCTTGTGGGGGTGGAGGAGGAGCTATACGAGCGGGTGTCATAACACTGGACACACAGAAAGAACCATTAGAAACTTGGTTAGGCTAGAAACTCATCTGAACACGACAAGAAGGGCACAACGAAAGCTAAGCAAACACATAGCCCATAGAAACTAAGGAACGAAGGCTCTGATACCATAAAAATGTGACATCCCATTTAAATAGATTAATCTACTAAATAAAACATTTCATATTTATAATAACGAAGAGCAAAGCTAACAGGTGAAAAACCATAATCAAGGAATGCGCTTTTACAGTCATCCATAAGAGTACTTGAAAGGAATCCTAGGCATACAACCATGCCATAACCAAAACAGAATCTAAAGATTCAATAGTTATGCAAATGAAAGGCTCCTAGAGCAAGGAATTACAAAGGCACTAGGGCCATAGAACTGCTTCCAAGGGCCACAACAATAGACTCACTAAGCTGCACCGCTACGACCATCAGGCCTACCTCCAGAAGTATTTCCATCTACTCCCACCATAAGGTGATCATCACAAAAGAGAAATCAAAACAAGGGCACCCACAAAAAGGAAAGGGTAAGCTTATTATGAAATAACTTTGACATACTACAGTAGGCAAGAATTTAAAGCAATCCCAAACAGGCAACATAGAGGGTATAAATCATGTTATAGCAAGCAAAGAGGACACTATGACTCAATTATCCGGATACATATACTAAGATCGGATTCACTAGACGTTTGCACTTGTGGTGGCCTCTACTGCTCTGCAGAGCCATTGCCAATGGGTTTCACCTTACCACACACAAGGTTAGCCTTTAAGCGTCTCAGGCCATTATCCTGCCAGAGACTAGGGCCTCCCGCTACTCTCACCACTTGGGTCAGTTTGCTCTACATGAGACTCACTGACCCTATAGAGTTTCGAGATGCGGTCCTTACTTGAATCCATATCTTAATATATATACACTACACACCACCATGACATCTCCCCACGAGACTCATGGAATTATGCCTATCACATACAAATTTCATGTCTTTTATACCATAACCACCACCTTTATTTCATACATCCAATTCTCATGCCACATTTCCACCATCCAATAGTTTCAAGCCATACCTTAATCCAATCATGCCACTTTCATTTCATACAACTTCAATAACACATGCATACTCATAATAACATTCAACCACAACAGTAACAGGGAATAAAAGTGAAATTTTGCACTGTTCTCGCTTAGGCTAAACGCCTTTGCCTACGCGACCTCAATGATCTCGCCTAAGCTAGGCATTGTCGCCTGAGCGAGACTTGAAACAGAAGCACTGTGAGCACTCTGCGAATCCTCGCCTAAGCAGACCCACCTCGCCTAGGCGAGACCGCCCTTCGCCCAAAACGCAGATCCCTCACCTGGACAAGAACGCGAGCACAATACATCAGGTTTTCCTCGAGAACTCGCTTGGGCGAGTCACTCTCGCTTGAGCGAGACGATGTGTCGCTCAAAGCAGGATCCCTCCGCCTGAGCGAGACACTCGAGCAGAACCTAGGCGAGTCTCAGACACTCTCGCCTAGGCGAGACGAGCTCGCTTAGGCGAGAATGACAATACTCGCCACTGTTTCATGCATGCAGCAGGAACACACACTCAAGAGAACATACAAAATGCAAGCAAGACAGTTTTCATACCATCCAAAACATCATTCAGCATCTAAAAGCATTCAACAAACCAAAAACAAGGAGAAATACTTTAAATAGTTAAAATACTAGCTTCCCTTACCTTTTTAGGTGTAAAAGAAGGGAGCAGTAACACAAAGAATGTAACCCAGGCACAACAGCTCCACGTGCTAAGATAGTGAGCTGAAACAGAAACCCCAGGACCCAAAACGATTATAAGAAGATGAACTCTAACGCAACTAAAGCACCCAACTAGAAAGGGAAAGGAAGGCTATGGCAGCCTTGCGGAGTAACTTACTTGGAGACAGAACCGTTGTATCTAGCTTGAAGATGAAACAATCTATGTTCCTAGCAGAGCTTTATCTAGAGTCTTGGGGGTTTGAGAGAGGGAGACAACTTCTGAAAAAGGAGACAAGTGGAACTATGAGTAGCTGGAATGGGGTATTGGGATCCCTTTTTGGGCTGGCCTTGGGCCTACGAAAAGACCAGGCCCAATCAAAAATATAAGCTGTAAAAAGGGGCTCACAAATTCTATTATAAGATTTTTAAATTTTCTATTTTTTTTTATATTTCTCCCTTGAGATTTTTAGAAAACTTGATGTTATTAATATTTTTTCTTATCTTCTTTCTATATCACAAGATTTCAATTAAAACAATTTAAATTTTTATCCAATAAAATAAAAAAGTAACTTTTTTATTTTTATTTTTTAGTTTAAAATATTTTTAAAATATTTATCTATTTTTAAAAATTTCTCATTTTTGAAATATAATTATACTATAAGCTTTTTAGTTAATTCTATTTTTTAAATTTTAGAAAATGATACTTTAGTCATATTTTATTAACTTTTTTTTTTCTGTAGCACAAGATTTCAATTAAAAATCATTTAAAACTTATCAAATTGTGTTTTTAAGATAAAAGATTTTCTTTTTCTTTCAAGATGCAACAAGTTATTCTTTTAAAGATCTAAAAAGATAAAAGATATAACAAGAACATAAAATTCAATCAATGTAATGCACTAATGTCAAGTAATAAACATTGAAAAATTAAATTAAATGATACATCCAATTTGGTATTTTTCATTTTATTTTATGAATAAGTTTTATATATTATGATTAACAAAACCATTATTATAATAATATTTTTTCTATAATATTTTCTTAATTATCAATAAAATTACAAATTATTTTCAAGTAATAAAAAATAAAAAATAAAATGAAATGATACACCACTTTCTTCTTCTTTTTTAACAATTGAAAAGAATGTGTTATAATCTAAATTACCACAATTGTAAGTACAATTAGGATAAAAAATTATTGACGTAGCGTAACAATGAACAAATCAAATATAGCATTTTAAAAACTAATATATACGCTTAACCACCTCTACATTAATTTCTTTTAAATAATTGGTCAGTCATAAGTAATTAGGACTTTCTTGTAGTACAATATTTCAATTAGAAAACTTAAAATGTTATCAAATTTAATAAAAAATAATAATGTTTTCTATTCTTAATTTAAAATGTTTTTTTAAATATGTATTTATAGTTGAATATTTCTCAATGTTTCTATATATTTATATTTTTTATTTTTTAGACATTGATAATTTTACTAATATTTCATTATCTTATTTTTTTATATATTATATAATTATGAAACTAAAAAAATTTATCAAAACAATTAAAAAAAGATACTTTTTCTTTACTTTGAATTTAAAATACTTTGAAAATACTTTTGTATTGTTTAATTGTTTCTCATTTTTTAATATAATTCTATTATAAGATTTTTAAATTTTCTATTTTTTTAATACTTCTCCCTTAAGATTTTTAGAAAACTTGATGTTATTAATATTTTGTCTTATCTTCTTTCTATATCATAAGATTTCAATTAAAAAAATTTAAATTTTTATCCAGTAAAATAAAAAAAGTAATTCTTTTATTTTTATTTTTAAGTTTAAAATATTTTTAAAATATTTATCTATTTTTAAATATTTCTCGTTTTTGAAATAGAATTATACTATAAGCTTTCTAGTGAATTCTTTTTTTTAAATTTTAGAAAATGTTACTTTAGTCATATTTTATTAACTTTTTTTTTCTATAGCACAAGATTTCAATTAAAAATCATTTAAAACTTATCAAATTGTCTTTTTAAGATAAAAGATTTTCTTTTTCTTTCAAGATATAACAAGTTATTCTTTTAAAGATGTAAAAAAGATAAAAGATATAACTAGAACATAAAATTCAATCAATGTAATGCAATAACGTCAAATAATAAACATTGAAAAATTAAATTAAATGATACATCCAATTTGGTATTTTTCATTTTATTTTATGAATAAGTTTTATATATTATGATTACCACAACCATTATTATAATAATATTTTATACTATAATATTTTATTAATTATCAATAAAATTACAAATTATTTTCAAGTAATAAAAAATAAAAATTTAAATGAAATGATACACCATTGTGTTCTTTTTTAACAGTTGAAAAGAATGTGTTATAATCTAACTTACCACAATTGTAAGTACAATTAGGTTAAAAAATTATTGATGTAGCCTAACAATGAACAAATCAAATATAGCATTTTAAAAACTAATATATACGCTTAACCACCTCTACAGTAATTTCTTTTAAATAATTGGTCAGTCATAAGTAATTAGGACTTTCTTGTAGTACAATATTTCAATTAGAAAACATAAAATGTTATCAAATTTAATAAAAAATAATAATATTTTCTATTTTTAATTTAAAATGCTTTTTAAATATGTATTTATGGTGGATTATTTCTCAATGTTTCTATATATTTATATTTTTTATTTTTTAGACAATGATAATTTTACTAATATTTCATTATCTTATTTTTTGATTTTTTATGTGATATCGCTGTCGTTAGGCGATCAAATTACCACTACTTTAGCAACTTCAGTATTGCCAGTTTGTAGTGAAGAAAATAGTTAGGGTTAAGATAACCCTGAGTCGTCTCACAACGAATACGGAATT
>Ga0214544_1012241_pt1 | contig 11307 bp, 8 predicted proteins | sample CNSS3metaG_FD_160074 | JGI IMG/M metagenome (GOLD analysis project Ga0214544, IMG submission 160074) | Root nodule microbial communities from cowpea collected in UCLA plant growth center, Los Angeles, California, USA - CNSS3 | ecosystem: Host-associated > Plants > Roots > Nodule | place: USA...
CCTACAAATTTTGAACCAAAAAACCAGAACCAGCCAGAAACAAAAGCCAAATGCTATTCAAACAAAAAATATGGGAAAATACTTAAATACTATTCATATTAATGTAGCATTCATTACAGTCTCATATACTGCCATAAACAAATATACTAAGTACTATTGTACATTTGTATAATGTACTTTGCCATAGCAGGAAAGGTGGAGGTGATGTTGTGAGGATGAATGTGGGTTGTGGGAAGATATTGTGGGTTGTAGGGTGGGATATGTGTGGTATGGAGGGCGGTGGGTATGTTGTAGGGGGCGTGGGTGGTGGGGATGGTGGGGGCGGGAGTTGGGGGTGCGGTGAGCCCCGGTTGACCGGATGGAAAGTGATGGGGATGGGTAGAGGTAACGGGTGTCTGTTGGGTGGTGGTGAAGGTGTGGGGGGTGGGATTGTATTCACTTTCTTCCTTTGTAGGCTGGAAAGCCGGAGACTTCATAGCTTCAGAGGTTTCTTTGGCTTTTCCCTTCAGGTTGGGATCCGCCTCGATCCTTCGCCTAAGGTGAGAGTTCTCTTGTCTCAGCGCCTCCATTTCTTCAACACTGCGCTTCTTCAGGTCTACGAGTTCTTGTTGCATCTTTGCCTGGCCGTCTAGGATGGCAGCCAGGTCAAGGGTGATGCTGGGAGGTCTAGAGGTACCAGCGTCCGCTTGCTTGTTCGCTCTAGCTCTGCTGCGGGTAGAAACCATCTTCAGAGAAAAAACGGGTACTAAAGGTGTTCGTCTTGTGCCCCACGGTGGGCGCTAATTGTTCCTGCAGAGAACAAGTAACATAGGTTAGGCACAAGCGTCACCTTACCATGTAGTCCGCTATCTCCTCAGTTGGCCTCTTCCCGGTCGATACATGTCAGCTTGAACCTAGGAGGGGTTACCTGCAGAAGAGTCTCCGAAGCTCAAGTAAGTCAAAGCTCTCAGAGAGTCAAATTAGTGATTAATGAATGCGTACCTTTAAATGATGGGTCCACGCGTATTTATAGAGCATTAATGACGTTTGACCATTTCATGGGCTAGGCCTTAACTTGGGCTCTAGGTGGGGCTTGCGAGTGGGCCAGGGCCCAAACCCAGGCCCTTAAGATTTATTGAATGCGGGGGCTTCTATCATACTGAGTGTATTGAAGTGGTCGGTTTAGGCTATAATCTTACCAGATATGCTCGAGTAGTCGGTCTAGACCGGCTACTTGCTTTGATGGCTTAGGTTAGTGATATGAGGTGCAGGTTGTCCCTTTATACGTTTAGTTTAGGTTAAAACCGATACAAGTTAGGCTAACTCGGCCTAGGCTGGATACTTGGAGGCCTCGATATGCACATTGTTTACTTATTTGGTCGAGTTTGACTAGGTACGGTACAATATATATTGAATTTTTTAACTCATTTATAATATATAATGTTTAATTGACTTGGTCAAGATCGCTCAATCAAATAACATAGTTTAAAGTGACATAATAGATTAATTAATTTAAAATCGTTTATTAGATTTTAGAATCAATTACGAATTCATATTTAAATTGTCAACTTTAGAGATCAACAACAGCAAAAGTTATGTGTTAAAAAGTAAACATTCAACATTCTATGATTTTAATTAAGTAGTAAGAATATATAACTAATTACAAAACATATGTTTTGTTTGTAAGACCATAGTTTAACTCAACAATATATTATGTAAGATGTAATTATTTATTTTGATAGACGATACAACATTGTTTAATTTGGTTTCACCTCTAACAAATCAATATGCTAAGACAATAAGAAAATATAGTAAAAATAACCTCATACTACACTCGAAAAAAAAAATTAAATGTTTATCTTATGTTGAAGGGAATGTTCATTATTTCCATATGCTAAGAAGATTCATTCAAATACTAACACAAAAAAGACATTTTATGTATGTTATTTTAGATTTTTTATGTTTGTTGTATATGCAAATTTTTTATCTTTGTTTACTCAAATCTACACAAAATTTGTTGTTGTTGTTGTTCCTCTTCTTCTTAAGAAGGACCTTCATGTATAACAATGACTATAGTAATAAGAATGAGAAACTAACCTCAATGACGAAAAGAGTTCAGAAGGAAAAATGTTTCCCAAAGAACCACACATAAGAATGGCCAAATAATAATTCATAAAAGAATAGTTAACAGTTGCAATTTGTCTCAAGATTGTTTTTCAATTTTTCAATAGAAAGAAAAGGGGGGAGTATTCTCAAAAACTTCATATCTATATTTTTATTGGCAGCATGGCCGAGTGGTAAGGTGGGGGACTGCAAATCCTTTTTCCCCAGTTCAAATCCGGGTGTCGCGTGATCGATAAGAAACTGTAAATGAAAGATTGTTCAAATAATTTACCATCTCCGAGTTTCACTATCCATTCAGAGAATTCTTGAATTTGTCTTGCATCGGATTTTTGTAACTCATTTTGCAATAAACGCATATTCTTTGTCAGTGTTAATATCTGACATTGGTCCAAAAGATAGGAAGCATTAATTGTTGCATGAACAATATTTGATCTGTTTCCTCTAGGAATAACAGGTAGAATTTGCCTGAAATCACCTCCAAAAACTATTACTTTTCCACCAAATATAGAGTTAGATTTATTTTCTTTTCTCATTATATCATTCAATGTTCTTTCTAGTGCTTCGAAACAGAATTTATGTGCCATTGGTGCCTCATCCCATATAATTAACTCAGCCTACTGTAATAATTCAGAAACCTCACTTCCTTGTTGGATATTACAAACTGAGGTATCTAGTGTTGGTACTGGAATTTTAAATTTTGAATGTGTCGTTCTTCCTCCTGGTAACAATAGAGATGCAATTCCACTTGATGCGACTGTTAAGACATTTTTCGTTGACTATGCAAAGCTGAAACCAATATTTTCCACATGAATGTTTTTTCTATCCCACCATAGCCATATAAGAAGAACATAGCTCCTTTTTTACTTGTCACTGCATGCATTATCTTCTAAAAAATTTGTCGTTGCTCATCTATATAGTTTGTGAAAAGTAAATTAATATTAGTTTATATTACTATAATAAAGTAATTTAGTAGGTAATATAGGATATTTGCAATGTATTATTATTACCAGTAAGCAAGTTGAAGTTTGATTGAAACTGATGTTTTTGATCCTCAATGTTAAAATCAAGTTCAGCATAAATTAATCTATTTCCTAAATGACTTGTAACATAGTCATTAGGATAAGGCATGTATGGGTAGTCGTTCAAGCTCTTTCTATTTATTTGGAGAAGGTTTTCTATCTCCAACAACGTTAAATTTTGTAGTTGGTCAATAGTTAGATGCAATTATACATAAAAGAAAAAAGTTATAGGTTAGTACATGAAATATATAAAAATGTTGAACTCTAGAGTATAAGAGTTTTTATACCTGGAAATCTGGCTATTTTTCTTTGATTATATTGAATGTCATCTGAAAGCCATTCCCAAGTCTTTTGCCAAAATAGTTGTGGATTATCGACACAATTAGACAATAATATAGTTACAAACAACTTTCTAAGATAATATCCTGAACCCCAATCCTTTGCTTCTTTAATAGCTTCAATATATTCTCTATCATCGGCTAAGAATCCTGATGCAAAGCAAGCTTCTCTAAATGTGGGATATGTTATGTTATCAACAGTTTTGATGTCATCATAGGACGAAGGTCCCTTTACGACTGTTAGCATCCTCCGTAAATAAAAAAGCTCCCAGTACTTGGTGGTACCCAAATAAGTCTTCCTATCATATTTCCTCTTTGTCTAGGTTTTCAACATCTATTCTTCTTGACATAAACAAACTTGGAAGCAAATTATGTGTATGTTAAATTTCTTGTTGTAAAGCCCTCATACTTCAGCCCCAATCTTTAAGGGTTGCCCCAAGGTCTAATGGGCCTAAGGGTTGGGCCATGGGGAGCTAAAATAACCCAAGACTTGCCCTAACCCACTCATTCGTATCATTTCAGAAAAATAGTTCTCCCTTACTTCCTCTTTGAGCAGTTGTGAAGCTTTGCTAGGGTTCAGTCACTGTTTCTCATCAAGTGAACTCATACTAGTTTTATACTCTTCGTAAGTCAGCTTTCAACTCATGCTCTTGCTCCATTCTGTTCATTCTTCGTAGTTCCAACTAGGGTTGTCTTAATGAAATCGTTTTAAGCTCATTCCACTGTTTTCCAGTCCTCGAAGCTATTGCTTGAGCTACTTTTCATCACGGTTCGGGTGTCGAAGTCCTCTGCTAACCCCTTTTCCAGGTAAGGGAAGTTAGGGTTTCACGTTATTTTTATTTGATGCGATTAATGTTTTGTGAAATATGAGAAACGTTTGGGGAAAACGTTAGTTTTTGATATATTTCTGAGTTAGGGGTTCAAATATTCATGAAACTATGATATTTGACGTTATTTCTCGTATTCTGGATGCGTCGCGCAGTCGCTGAGCGATTGTGTATTTTTCTAATATGCCCAGTTTTAGTAAAATTGACTTTCCCAACTCATTAACCGTTGGATTGAGCTCAAATTTTGACATTTGGTTCATAACATGCTATTTTATGGTTTGACCGGTTGGATCGTCGATTAGATGTCTGTAGCTTGAGAAATGTGTCACGCATTACTGCAATGATTTTTGGTTTTGTGATAATAAATTTTCTTAGGAATTTTGGTGTAAGAATTATGGTTGTGGGTTGTGCTTGATTGTATGGAATTGCAGGTACTTAAATGTTGGCACTCATTTATTTGGGATGAATACTATTTTGTGATATATGTATGTCTTGGTATGTATTTATAAAGTATGAGATGAATGAATTTGCATGAGTGATATGATTCATGGATTGTGAAAGATGAACTTGGATAAATCTTAGCATGCGATTTCAATGGAATGGTTGGTATCAAAATGGCATGGTATTGGTATGAAGTACAATTCTATATTCATGGATTGGGAAGGATGAGTTGGAATGGATTCAACATGGAATATGAATGTGGATTTTGTTATAAAGGTTGGCATGAAAGTTATGTGCATGATAAATAATACTTTATTGATTGAGTATGATTGGTCTGTGTCAGTGCGTAATTCCATGAGCCTCTAGGTGAGACCTCATGGTGGTGCTTCAGTGGTCGGGACGTAATTCCATGACCCCTATTAGTGGGAGTTAATAGTGGTGCCCCATCTATATAATTTGGTAAGGATTCAAGGTAAGGTTGCATCCTGACACTCTAAGGAGTCAGTTAGTCTCACTTAGAGCGGACTGACTCTTGTGGTGAGAGTAGCAGAAGGCTAAAACTCATTAAGGGCTAACCTTGTGTGTGGGGATTGAGACATTGTACCACTTGTAACACCTAGCTCGGGGTGAGCAGAGATATCCACCACAAGTGTAAACATCCTTTGAATCCGACTAGATTATATGTAATCCGGATGAGTTGAGTCTGACTCTTGTGTATTGTTTGAGAAGTCATAACATGATTGGTTGATAAATACTGTTTGGATTGTGTGATAACATGTGACTGCATGATAAACTTTTTCTTCTCTAGCTTACCCTGTTGCTTGTTTGGTTGTTTTGTATGGTGTGCCTTGAGTATTGTAAGGAGTTATACTTATGTTCTAAGACCGAGCTTCTATGTTATCCTGTGTGACGTTTCCTTTAATTAGGGTTATCGATTAAATGGGACGTTACACTTGCCTCTTGGAATGTTTTGTTGCACTCCATCCAAGTTGTAAACATTGATTGTGAAATGCTTGGTTTAGAAATTATGTCATCAATGTCATCTTCATCTTTAAAATATACACCGTGCTCACCTTCAAGATGGAAAAATTGTCTTTCCACTGCTGGATTTCTTCCATGAATAGGAAAAGAAAATATTCGCCAACATGTTTCACATGGAGATATGTATCTACAATCTAAATATTGTTTGATCTCATCTAATGGTTGAGATAATGAGTTGGCTTGAGTGTCATTAGGAACAATAGCAGCTGTTATCTTGTCATATCCTTTGTTGATATATTTGAATAAGTACTTGATTGAAGTACTTTGATTACACCATTCAACATTAATATGTGCTTGATACTTTAGTAACAACATGGGATTATAAGGAACGACAAAACGATTGTCTAATGTGATATCATTCTTAACAATGTTACAACCATTGTCTCTTCTTCTATAATGAACAAAACCATCTTGGTTTATGACAATTATTTCTTGAAACTTTTTTGGAAAAAATCAAGAACATCTTCCGTTTTTCATGCAAGGTGATGATTTATTAGACATACCATAAGGTCCGTGAAGCATATGATCTTTCACACAATTATACAACTGGGGATTTTGCTTGGAACATGGTATTTCAGTTGATATCACTTTATCTATGTCCTCTGCATTTGGATATTTGCTAGATGGATGCAAAAAAACAAGTAGATGAGCATGTGGTAATCCACGTTTTTGGAACTCAATGGTATGCATGTCTGCAAAGAAAATTACACGCTCTAGTTAGAAACATTATGCATTATAATAATTACTTTGAATAACATATAACATTGAAACTTACATGCTATAACTCTACCCATCACGTGTTTTTTAGTCAAATCTTCCAGAAATTTATCAAACTTAATTTTGAAAATTCTAGATATTATATCTGGACGGTCTGATGGTGTCAAAGTCAATTCCTCCAATAATCTTGTTATTTTTGGCCAATTTGGATTGCAAGTAAAAGTTAGAAATAGATCTGGAAAACCAACATGGCTACAAATTGTCATTCCATCGAAATACAGTTGGTCCATAAATCTTCTACTACCAACAAAAGTTGATGGAAGCACAACCCTTTTTCCTTTGTCCGCTCCTTCATTATGTGAACTGGTTGTTGGTTGGGAAAGATTAATATATTTATCAACCCTCAACTTAGATTGATTGTTTCTGACAAATGATAGTCTCTCAGATTCTACCATTATATATCCATCTACCACAAATTGTTGGAACAACCTTTTAGATCTTAACACAGTGCTTGCCTCTGATTGTCTAGTTTGAATTCGAAAATAAAACCATTCTCTTATAGTGAGTCGATTTCTTTTTTTATGTGTGCGGTCACGATGGGCAACATCTTCTCTATAGCCATCTTCTCCATAGGGAAACAATAAGGGATATTGATATCCTAAGTAACTTGGATGCAATTCGTTTATTCTTTGAAGCTTGCCACTTCTATTTTCCAGTATTATATCCCTAGGAGATGTTGTATCAACATCACCTACTATCAGTGCAGCTACTTCTGAAACCTTTGGTATATTATATATACGACCATCTTTAGCCCTGTCAGATATCAATCTTAGTTTCAAATCTTGATATGGTTGATCTTTATATCTATCTCTGGCCATCCGAAATGATTTTGTATGTACATTATGAGCATCCAACATATCTCTTAACTTTCTTACAATTTCAACATCAACCTTGTTTTCGTTCCTGCCATTACACATATGAATTCATAAATAAAAATATAGTTAACAACCATACTATGACGAAAGTTAATGCTTTTATTTTGTTTACCATTATGTGTTAAGCATATAATGTACAAAGTGAGAAATGGTTAGAAGAAGTATAGAATTAAAAAGAGCATTTTACCTTAAAAATTTCATTCTGTTATGTATTTCATTCTCAATGTCATATATGTATAGTTGAGCAAACTTAGGTAGTTGTCCTGGCAGTGGTAATAAGCTTCCTATTCTGTGACATGATTGTCCTTGTATTCTCAAATTTGGAAGTCCTTTTCCATTGTTGAATGAGTTATCAAGCTTTGCCCCAAGGGAAGTGAATGCAAACATCATGTTGTATGCTCGGATGTTTTGCTGGTAATTCTTACTATCTGCAAAGTTACTACTAAATAGAAGATGTTGTAGTAGAGATGGAGGTTCTTTTAAGAGTGGGAGTTGAACTTTGCCATTACCACAACATAGTTGAAACTTTGGATTAGCAGCATTTCTATGTTTCATTATTCTTTCCTGGTACCACATATAAGCTTTGCAATGATGGCATTGGAAAATAGGATTGCCTATATCTGAATAACCTTCAAAGGATTTGAAATTTGTTTTAGCTAATTATATTAAAAGATTGAATATAACTTAACTTCAAAGTAATGAACTAATGATTTATTTTTTACTTGAATTTGTTATGCTCTGTATTTGTTCTCTTGAAAGTATTTCTTCTTCATCATCACCAGAATTATTGTCAAATGTCTCATCTATTCATATGTGAAAACATCATCATGAGATAAAATTATACATATATAATAAATGTAATCATAGAAACAATAATGCATATGACAATTAATGTATATGAGTAAGTTACCTTGGGATTGAGCACTGACAGTTGGAGTAAGATAATTTTGAAATTTATGAACTTCATCTAATCCATTAAAAGCATTTGATTGACTTTCTCCAATAAATGTTGTAGTGTTTTCTGTTTTTGTTTCTTGAGATGCATTTTCTGTAGGAGATCTGTCCAAATTCATTTTTTGTTGTTTGGGACACTTTGTCGCATTCTTAATTATATTTTTCTTTTCATATAGAATATTCTTTCTTTTCAACCTCGCCTTTGCAGATAGTTGCTTATTTATGTTATTTTCGGCGTCCATAGAGTGTTGAAAATGTCTGAAATTGTTATATTTGCATTATAAATTTATAATTCAGTGTTGATTGATAGCTAAAATTTGAAATTGTTGTTCTGAACAAAGAGAGAAAAAATGCTTACCCAAATTTTCTTTGATTTTTGTAATTCACAGTGGTAGAGAAGATGAATTTGAAAAGATGAATTTGAAATCTAAAACTCTTTGAGTTGACAAAGGAAAAAAGGTAACTCTTCTTCTCTCCATATAATAGTTGATAGTGGACTGAATACTAATTAAAAAAAGTGAATATAGGAACTGTGAACTTTTTGTAGAGAGGTCACTCTTGTATAACTGAATATGGCAGTTGATAATATGACCAATTTGTGAGAAGATGCCAAAAGTATGGGCAGTTGAAGGTCACTATTGTCGTTTGATTTAGTATTTCTATAATTATTTTTTTTAAAGAAGCGAGTTTGTTGGTGGTTATTATTAAGTTGCTAATAAGTGATCTTTCTCCACTTTCTTAACGATATTGATATTGAATTGCAATTTAATTTCATGAGAAGTGACTCTGGAGGCCAATATTGAGTTTAAGGAATGCAAAACTGGTATACAATTTTATGACTATTACACATAGATCGTTACACATGGTTGATAATTACATTTAATTTATAAACACCTGTAACATTTTTTATATCAATGATTCTCTTTATGAGTGAGATGTGTATTGATTTAGCCTAGTCTATATCATGTTTTTGTCGTGAGATGTGTATTGATTCTCTTATGTACTGATTCTCAAACATGTATTGCGGGAGCATTTGGTGAATTTGCTACTAGGATTGGAAATAATGATGTTGGTTTTGTTCTGGGAATTAGGAAGCTTTTGCTCAAGGTATACTTAAGATTATGTGTGCAATTTAATACTTAAGATTATGATTGATTAAGTAACAACTGTTGTGTGCAACACTTGAATGAATATTATCTTTTTGCACCCCTATTAGCTGGAAAGGAAATTTACTTTGCTAATTATTAAATCTCCTTCCATGTCAAATAAAATATCTTGCTAAAAGGTAATTATTCTTTTTTTAATTTTAAACCTTATTCATGACTAATACTTGCAATCAATCTTGTTGTATTTTTACCATTCAAGAATAAACGACTAATATTTTATCCACAAAATACTTGTATTTAAAATAATATGTTGGTCATTCAAAAAGTAAAACACAACCATAACAAAGATAATCTTACTCATAATTTAAAAAGTACAAAACATAACCATAACAAAGATAACCCTTCTCATAATTTAATTTTTCTCCTTTTTGACTGTCTTGCTCATCTTGGTAGTTGACATTTGAGCATTTTTTAATTCTTGTGATAATTGATTATCATTGTCAATATCTGAACACAATCTCTTGCATGGAGTTACAGAAAATGATGTATTTGGATCATGATTTGTTGATCCACAAAAACTTTCCTACAAAAGTAAAGAATATATATAAGGTCCTATTATATGATGTAATAAAGAGGAAATAAAAATGATATATCAATATACTTACAATACAGGTTTCTGTATCAGCTCCTAAATCATAAATGATATTTTCACTCAATTGTCCACTATGCTGAAATTAGAAGAAGAAATTATTATATTAGATGCACATAATACATATACTAATGGCAGTATAGAATTAAAATAATATTATATATGATATATATTTCATAAAATGTTATGATAGAAATGTGATAGTCATTATACCTGTTCAGGTTGAAGTTGACCTTTAATTTCCTCAATAATTTCAACATCATTAGAAACTTTCATAACTGACATAGATATGTTACGTGATTGAACTTTAACCTTAAATGCCAAAGTACACCCTAAAATTACATCTAAATCATTTGGAAAGCATTTAGGATCATCCTCACCAACCTAAAGTTAAAATATAAAGATGTTAGTAAATTGAAATAGTTTTAGTATATTGTAAATATTTATATATAAACAACAAAAGTTAAAAGGTAGGCTAATAACCTCAATCATAGACTTTCTCAAATTTGCAGCTGACATTCCAATAATCGATGCACAATCTTAATCCCAAAGAATAAAGTTAACATAATCCTTTCCATTACAAACTTGAACTTCCAACTTGTACCTAAATAGTAAAATTTATTAATAACATTTAATTTCACATGATAGTATTTAAATATGACTTTAAATTAAGTAATTGTCATAATATACTAATGTACTAACTTGAGAACAAGATTGTCGTTGTATTTGTCACATTTATTGCACTTGAAAGCACCTACTTGATTAGTTTTTTGTTACAGTGTGTGCATGCAAAATAACTCCAACCATCATCACCTAAATTAAATTTAATTGTAGTACCCACAGTAACACAAGTCATCTCCTATTAAAATAAGCCAATAGAAAAGTCAGAATAATCTTAATTATTTGAAATCATGTATCATAATTAATATGTACTTCATACACACCTCTTCCTCTTTTATGGCATTGATCTCTGAGATAATTTTCACTATCGCTTTAAACATAAATCTTTCTTGTTTGCTATACTGGGAAGATGTAGGCATTTGAGTTTGATGATGACTTTGACTAATCTCGGACAAAGGCATTCTACCAAATATCATACAAATAATTATACATTAACATATATATATATATATATATATATATATATATATATATATATATATATATATTTATATAT
>Ga0214544_1012242_pt1 | contig 11306 bp, 5 predicted proteins | sample CNSS3metaG_FD_160074 | JGI IMG/M metagenome (GOLD analysis project Ga0214544, IMG submission 160074) | Root nodule microbial communities from cowpea collected in UCLA plant growth center, Los Angeles, California, USA - CNSS3 | ecosystem: Host-associated > Plants > Roots > Nodule | place: USA...
GACTCTGGAGATATTCTATATTGTCATACCACCGTTTTGCTCATTTTCACACATTCAATAATACAGTTTCCATACACTATCATTTGCTGTGCTGTTTTGATTTGTTTTTGTGGTCATAGTTCTATCAACATCCTTATCAATGTCATAATGTAGAAATGCATTCTTGATGTCAAGTTGAAACAAATTCTAGTGGTGAATGGTAGCGGAAAAGAGAAGTCAAATAAATGTTATTTCGGCAACATGTATAATCTTGATCATAGATGGTGTATCCTTTGGAAATCAAATGAGATTTATAGTGATCAATAGATCCTGTCTTAAAAGTGTACAACCATTGACACCCAATATTTGATTTGTTAGTTGGAAGAAGAACCAACTCCTAAATACCTCTACTTTGAAGGGCACATTGTAAAGGCATAGATGAGTTTATATGATAGGATGCAAGTTTCAATGTAAATGTCATGGCCACTTGATGGAGATTCCAATATAAGTGTGGAAGTCCACCACTTTGAATTGAAGATTCAAAGATAAGGATCGGTGGTTCGAAGGAGAACCTCGAGATTTAAGAAAAAAACTCAAATTTTCATATACTCAAATGTGTCTTACAAAGACTTATGTATTATGAGCCTTAACACAAAAAGTCCAGTACGACTAAAAGCCCGATAAAACCCAAACACAAAAATTACAAAATTACAAACTAAAAAGTTCTTATTCTATCAATCGAAGCTAATTCGAGAACACTCTGAAGGTCATGGGCACGCTTCTATCAATTACTCCGAAATTCCTTTGACGGTTCTAGTCATGCCTCCATCAGTATTGGAGGTCTTGTATGTGCCAGTTGAATATGGAATAGACTGTTGAGTGGCAGGATCAATAAAGAACAACGACTCACGAGGATGATAGGACTCGTCAGATTTGAAGTGGCAAACATTGGCGGTATGATCAAATTTGAGACAAATTTGGCACTGAAACTTGGCAAACTTGCCACGACCTCGGGCTGGACTACTACCACTGCGACCAGAACCACGAGAATTTCCTTTTTGTGCATCACGAGCATAGGATCCATGAGTAAAATTGAGAGGTGTTACGAGGTTTTTGATTTTCTTGTTCATAGCGACGAAGTCTGGTTGCATGACCATGCATAAGAGCTTCAATCTCAGCAATTGAAGGAGGTCTCTTCTTGCTTTCTATAAGTGAGACAAAAGGAGCATAATCAGATGGAAGACCTTCCAAAAGCACATCCACATGCTTGTCATGACGAACAGAGAAACCAACACCAGCTAGCTCATCAACATAATTCTTGATTCGACGTAGATACTCTTCCATAGTCTGAGAGTCAAGTTTAACGACACATATAGCAGTCCTCAACTGACGTGCATGAGATTTGGTCTGGAGATTACAATAATCATGATTACGCTCCCAAACTTCATACGAGTGAGTACATCCGAGAACAAGAAAGAGTACAGACCTGGAAAGAGTTCATTGAAGCCGTCGAACCAAGACAAGATCCAAGAACGAGCGCCACGAAATCAACCACGCAAGAGAGAGAACCGAACAAAGGAGACAATGAAGAAGCAGTGGAATCAGTCAGGATCGTCAAAAAAAAGCTCATGATACCATATTAGATTCATGAGAGAGAGAACAGAGAAACGAAAGAGAGAGAACAGAGAAACTGAACAAAGTGTTGTAAAATCCACTTAACATTCTGTAAGAGATTGTATTTACAGAAATACAAGAGAAAGGACAGCTGTACGTGACACGTGTCCATGTGTAATTAATATTAACATATACTAACAGGGATCGGCACGTGCATGAGAAATTTTCATGTTGAAAGTATGTCAACTTTCGAAGAGGAGGAAAAGAGATAATCAAGCCTAAGAATATTGTCTTGTGCATACTGATGTGATACAAGATGCAAAGCCTTAACTTCTGTTCATACTAATCTCAATCAAATAAGAAAACAAATCATTAAATACGAAAAAGTATTCACAAGATCTTCTAATATAATATAATATTCTAAGATTCAAAAACGAGAAATTCAAACACAATCTATAAATAGACAGACTGTAGAATATGTTGTTTTAAGTTATAATGTGTTCATTGATTGTGTTTTCTTGGTACCATCATCCATATAATCTTGGTTAAAAAGTAAAGTTTTCTTTAAAATTAAAATAATTTGTTTGAACTGTACTTACAGAGATGTTTGCTATTAATGAAAGCAATTTTACATCTTTTTTTGGTTACATATAATTAAAGTAAAAAATATCTAGTACTTATTTACCAATTATGTACAGGACCTTGTAGGACCTTATTGGTCTCTGAGAGCCGCTTTAGGACCTCTTTTGGAAACTCTTATTCTACTTGATAGATTATTGTTTCTTCAAGAGCAAGGCAGTACTTTAGAAGCCTGCTTGTTGCCTATATTTGATCCAAACATATCGCCAAGAAATGTGGCCGTAATTGCAAAAAAGATTGACAAAGATTTAAGATCTTCCTGATGCTGAAAGGTAATTAGTAGTGTTCTCATTTACCCAATTACAGCTCTTTTTATATCCTTTCATTTTATTACTGTCTTTCTGTGGCAGGAAACATCCCAGTGTAAGCAGGAATGACTCAATATGGCTTGGTTGGTTGATTTTGCCACATGTTGATATTATTAAATCTGTTGAACCATGTAAAGTACCGATATGGCTTCTCCCAACTCCAATTCTAGACTTGTTCGATTCAGATGAAGAAACTCAAAATTCACATGAGAGAAGGCAATGATGCTGCAATCATTCCATGCCGGACATTCTTGAGCTTTTTGTTGATTCTGAATATCCTCTCAGGTTAAGGTCAAGGTCATTTGGGACAGCATGGTTGTTATTGTGTGTCTAACATCTTGAGAAGTTACTTGATTGTCATTAATCATAGCTACTGGTCTGAGTAGCTATCTGGGTAATTCATTTAAATGATGTAAGCTTGGAGAAATTTTAAGCCCTTTTTATTTGTATTAATTATTAAGATTTCAAAATATTTTTGCTTTCGTTCTTTCTGGTGTCTTTCCTGTGTGAGCATGGGGATTTTGACCTAATTTCTTGCGTAGTGACTGTTTTCAATGTACATTGCTAGATGTAATTTAGTATGAACTGAATATGTGTAATGGAAGCTGATACATTCTATGTAAAATAGGGATATAGCATCTGATTTTTTATTTTCTCTGTTTCAATCTCTTATGGTGATTATTTGCTGTTTAATAATGACATTCAATCTCTGGTTCCCTAAATAATGACATTGTTTTCTTATGAGCTCAATGTATCTATGTGTAAAATATGGACTTTACATAACTGATTTTAAAATAATTTTATGTTATTATTTTTTTTTTTAAATACGGTTTGGTGCGAGTTATTTGATTGTTTTTCACACTATAAACTTGTGTACTGATTGATTATGTAAGAATGTCGCAAATAAAATAAGGGATATATTCTTTAAACATAAATTGTATACTCAAATATCACAATTATAAAAAAGTTATTTCAAGATATCTGCAACACGAATAGTGATGGAACTGCGCGTATTTACACTATATTCCTTTTCTATGTTATTATAGGTAAAAAATATTGGTGGAAAATAAAATAGATTCAAAACGGAAATGGAATTATAGGGTGCATGGAAACATATGAAAAACAAAAATAGAAATAGAGATGCTTAGTTTAAAAATAATAATAAAATAATTAAAAAATATGTATAAACTAAAAATCCATTTTATAATTGATGATCGTTCACGCATAATCGATTATTATTCCTACAAACACCATTTTTCCCAAGGGAATCTAGTTTAGTGGGGTTGAATAGTGATAAATATGATAGCATACCTTCTAGCGATAATCAAGTACATTCAAGAACAATTGGAATTATCTGCGAAATGTGTGCTTAAAATCTTATTATCATTATGAATTTAGTAGTATAGAGTTTTCTTTTGGATATTATATCATGGACCATGTAGTATAGGGTTTTTGGAAGAATTCACCTTAAGTTAACATGAGAAGCCTTGTCTTCCAAGGTAAAGGGCTAAGAAGAGTAGTGGCCACACGGCATGCTACTAATGAAGAGGATTTCTCCTTAGTAGTGGTCATGTGTAATGTCTTAATGGAGAGAATTTCTCTTTAGTAGTGGTCATGTGTCATCCTTTTAATAGAGATGATTTTGCCTTATTTTTCAAAGAATTTTGGTTTTGCTTCTCCTTTTTTATGAGAAACCTCTAGGGTTAGTGTTGTAAATAAAGGTGTCTTCCCCCATGTAAATTCACCTTTGAATTTGAGTAAAGTTATGTTGTCAATTTTGTGCCATACAACTCAACTTAAGTCCCCAAGGCTAGAGTGTTGTTTCTAGGTTTCCTTTAGCCACCTTTCCTTAAGAGTTGGTCCAACATCTCTTGAGAGCACCTAAACACCACCATAATCTCTCCCCCTTACTTGAGTCATATGGCTTGGAGGAGGAGTCATCATCTCATCACATCAAAATCACCACATGCGTGCCATATTTCCACCACCATCAGGCTTTCACAAACTACCACGCATTTAGGAGTCTTTCCTTGGCTTGGGTCGTATAGCTTGGAGGAGCTTGCTTATCCTGCCATTTGGTAATCATAGCTTATGTTATTTTGTTTGCCTTTTGTGTTTTCCTAACCTTGTCTTGTTGTACCTATCTTGAGATTATAAAAATCAACCTCTCTTACACATAAACAATATTGATAGTAAACATCTATAACATTCAAAATAAAATTGCTCTCTCTCAAATATCCAAAAGTTACGTGCTTGTATTAGAATGAAAGCCCTTTGAGTCTAGTTTCCAACAAAAAAAAAATCAACTCATTTGGAGTTCTATGAAGAAGGTTATGAGCAAAATAGTCAACAAATGTCAAAGTTGCCATAATGTTGTCATCAATGTTTTCTAGGTTTTGTTTTGGTAGTTTTGGCTATTGTTTTGTTGCTTCTAAATGCTCTTAAATGTGTTGGATAACATGTTTACACATGCTTAGCCTTTGTTGAGTCTTTTCTTAATATTTTTCATTCGGTCATATCATATGTTTGGATCATTTTTATTTTTAAATCATTTCATGTTGTCTACAGTCATGTTTAGTCCTTTTTTGTGTTTCTACATTTTAGTTTAACTTTGAAAAATCACAAAAAATATATGTTCATTTTCAAAAATACACCATATATGTCCCTTTGAATGCTTTTATTTTTGCATCTTTGAGTTCATACTTGTTATTAGTTCATTATCAAGTTCATAGAGTTAGGTTTTCATTATGTTTTGTTGAGTTTTATAATCTATCTTTTGATTCTACTAGGTTTCTTCCATTTTAAATTTCTATCTTTTGATTCTACTAGGTTTCTTTCCATTTTAAATATGTTGTAGTGGTTATGTTTTGGTGTTGAAAAATTATTGAGAAAAATAAAAAAGAAGTTCATAAAAAGAAGTAAAAGAAAAATTAAGAAAATAGTAATTAAAACAAATGCACTAGAACCACTACTACTACCTTCTTTGGGATGTTTATTTTGAAACTTTTTTGGGGCTCGGAATTGGACTTTCCAACAACTATTGGTCTTGGGTTTGAGCTAAAAGAGTGATTATATTCACCATTAGCCATTAACCAAAGAAAACAAGAAGCATAACCCTCTCTATTCTAGTTGTGTTTGTTCATTCATTCTAGTGCCTTTTTTTTAGGTGATTCTCATTGTACTTAACCTTGTTTCTAAACGATTATTTTATTGTTTGAGCTTCTTGGTACACTTGGTTTTGTCATACACGTGCTTCTTGCTTTTCTCCCTTTGGCCTCCTTGGTTTTTGGTGTAGGCGCTCTTTTGAGGTGAACCAATCCCTTGAGGTAGTATCTTAGGGGTGAAAACCTTAAGTGGACTTGAAGCCTTGGTGAAGGAGGCAAAAAGAGGAGAGAGGAGCACCTTTCTTTAATTTGAGTTGTGATTTGTTTCTTGTAAACTTGGCCTAATTAGGTCTCTTGAGGGAGCCTTTGGTATTCAATCTTATCTCCTAATTAGAACCTAGAAATTTTTAGTGCATCATTTTTTTTTAGTTAGAGAGGCTTTGAAAGCTCTAATTGTTTACACACCTTACCATTACACTGCAATTGTCTACACACTTTACCATTATACTACTAAAATTAATCCAAATTTTATTTAATGATTACTGTAGATGGATCCTTGATTACACATCCTACTATTTTTCACGATACTAAAGAGCCGGAGAAATTGATTCATTATTCCATTTCAATTCCAATCGATTCAAGAACGAGACAAAGCACTAATGTTAACTTCCAATATCTCGATTGAAATACCAATCCATGGTATTTTTTGTAGAAATAGTATTTTTGCATATTTCGATGATCCTCAATACCAAACACAAAGCTCGGGTATTACTAAATATAGGACTATTGATATAAATTACATTTTTAAAAAGAGTATTTTTTAATCGAGTATCTAGGAATTGAGGAATTTAAGACAAAATACCAAGTTAAAAAGTAGATCAATTTTTTTTTCATTCCCAAAGAAATGTATATTTTACCAGAATTTTCTTCCATAATGGTACAAAACAATAGTATTATTGAAGTAGATACACCAATCACTGTAAATATAAAAGTCAAGTAAGCGAGTTGGTTCGATTGGAGAAGAAAAAAAAAGATTCAATTAAAAATATTGTCCAGGAATATCTATTTTCCAGAGAAATGGATAAGATATTCCAACACAGTGCCATCTTGATACCACCGAGAACGATAAAAAAATTCAAAAGGATAAAAAAATGAAAATTGGATCTATGCCCAATGGATCACAATTATGAATAAAAATTATATTGTTTTGGTTCGACCGATCATTTTATATGAAATAGAAGATATGATCAATTTAATCTACTTTTTTTCCCAAGATATGTTAAAAGAAAGAGATAATTTGGAACTTGAAGTTATTCATTATATTCTTTCTGGAAATGGAAAATCAATTCGGGGAATTTCTAATTCTAATACAAGTATTCAATTAGTTCAAACTTGTTTAGTCTTAAATTGGGATCAAGACAAAAAATTGTCTTCTATCAAAAAATGGCATGCTTCTTTTGTTGAACTAAGTAGAGAAGGTTTGGTTAGATATTGCTTAAAAATAGACTTAGTAAAATCCCATATTTCATATATAAGAAAAAGGAAAGATCCGCTCGCTTCAAGATTTATCTTAGATAATGAGTCGGACTGGACTAACATCAAATCATTTCTTTTATAGATATGAGGGAAAAATTTCAACAATCACTTAGTCAAAATTATGGAACTATTCATATGTTGTTGAATAGAAATGCGAAATGTCGATCTTTAATAATTTTGTCATCATCGAATTCTTTTCAAATACGATCATTCCATGATGGAAAATATTACAATGGGATAAAATAAGAAATGAATCCAATTCAAAGAGATCCTGTGATTCTAATTCAAAATTTGTTAGGTCCTTTAGGAATAGCCCTTCAAGTTGCCCATTTTTATTTTTACCTTTTAATTACTCATAATTAGATCTCGATAAATAAAAATGGGTAACTTGACAAACTAAAAGAAACTATTCAAGTATTAAAATATTATTTAATAGACGAAAATGAGATAATTTATAAATTTAGTCTATTTAGTAACATCCTTTTAAATCCATTCCATTTAAATTGGCAATTTTTTCCATCATAATTATTGTGAAAAAAAAAATGTTTCCCATAATAAGTCTTGGTCAATTTATTTGTGAAAATGTATGTATAGTTCAAACGAAAAATGAACCATACCTTAAATCGGGTCAAATTCTAATTGTTCAAATGGATTATGTAGGAATAAGATTGGCTAACCCTTATTTGGCGACTCTTGGAAAAATTGTTCATGGTCACTATAAAGAAATACTTTCTGAAAGAGATATATTAGTTACATTTATATATCAAAAATTGAGATCAAGTGATATAACACAAGGTCTTCCAAAAGTAGAACATGTATTAGCAGTTCGTTCGATTGATTTAATATCCATAAACCTAGAAAAGAGAGTGAATACTTGGAATGAGGATACACAAGTTGACCAATAATAAGAAAAAAGATATTGTCATGAAGAAACTTGAAGATTTGAGGACAAATCATTTTCAAGACCAAGCACATACAAGAAGAGTGCACTTCATTTGTGGAACGTGGGCCCAAGCTCTTATCATCATGGGTCATCAATATGTTCTTAGTAGATTAGCTTTACTTTGAGCCTTGTACTATTGGCCTATTAGTATATGATTTTTTTTGTCTTGTATAACAGGCAAAATAGTCTAGGATTTCCTTTATGCCTTGTATTTGGGTCTCGGGTTGTAATTTAGGGTTTTCGGTCTATTAGAGATGGGCCCTAAGGAGACACATGGATCTAGGATAAAAACCTAGTTTGGATAGCAAACCTTCTAGAAGCTTATGGAATCTTGTCTAAAGTGGTCCCCGAGTTGCTCTGTTTTTTGAGACACATGCTCTTGCCATGTGTCATTCTCTTAATGGAAAGGATTTCTCCTTAGTAGTCACCATGTTTCATGTTCCTAATGGAGAGGATTTTACCTTGGTCTCCAAGTTAGAGTATTAGGGTTTTGCTTTTACAATTTGGAGACATCTTTAAGGTTACATAAGCTTATAAATAGAGGTGTCTCCCCTATATAAAAATCACCTTTGAATTTGAGTATTGTTAAGCTGCAAATTTTATGCCATATTACTCATCTTAGGTCACTAAGACTAGAGCACCGATTATAGGTTTCCTCTAGCTACCCTTCCTTAAAGGTTGGCCCAACCTCTCTTTAGAACACTCAAACATCATCATAACCTCTTTCCTTGATTGAGTAATATAGGTTGAAGGAGGATCAACCATCACACCACATCAAACCCACCATATGTGCACCATATTCCCATCACCCTCAAGCTTTCGCAACCACCACCCATTTGGGAGTCTCCACCTTGCTTGATTCATATAGCTTAGAGGAGCTTATCCAATCATTTGGTAATTAAAGCTTAGGTTATTTTGTTTACCTTTGTTTTTTCCTAACATTGTCTTGTTGTAGCTATCTTGGAATTGACAAGATCAACCTCCCTTACACAAAAAAATAGTTAGCAATAAACATCTGCAATTTTCAAAATTAAACTACATCTCGCTCAATGATCCAAAAGTTAAATTCTTGTATTCAAATTAAAGCCCATTGAGTCTAGTTTCCAACATAAAAAGAATCAACTCATTTAAAGTTCTATGGAGAAGATTATGAGCAAAATAGACAACAAAGGTCAGAGTTGCCAGAATGTTGTCATCAACATTGTCTAGGTTCTGTTTTGGTAGTTTTGGCTATTATTTTATGTCTTTTAAATGCTCTTAAATGTTTTGGATAACATGTTTACATGTGCTTAGATTTTGTTGAGTATTTTCATCTTTTTTTCCATTCAGTCATAACATATGTTCAGGTCATTTTTATTTTGTAATCATTTCATATTGTCTAGAGTCATGCCTAGTCTTTTTCAGTTTAACTTTAAAAAATCTGAAAACTAATCTATTTTCATTTTAAAAACCGCATCATATATGTCCTTTTGAGTGCTTTCATTTTTGCATCTTTGATTTCATACTTGTTATTAGTTCATTAGCAAGTTCAAAGAGTTAGGTTTCCATTATGTTTTGTTGAGTTTCATAATCTCTCTTTTGATTCTAATAGGTTTCTTTCCATTTTGAGTTGTTTCTTGTTCAAGTACAATATATATGTTGAAATATGTTGTAGTGGTTATATTTTGGTGTTAGAAAACTATTGAGAAAAATATAAAAGAAGTTCATAAAAAAATAGCAAAAGAACAATCAAAAAAAGAGAGACCAAAACAAGTGCACTAGAACCATTACTACTACCTTCTTTGGGATGTTTATTTTGAAACTGTTTTAGGGCTGTAAACTGGACCTTTCAACAGCTTTAGGTGACTCTCGTCGTGTGCTTAACCTTGTTTCTAGGCATTTATTTTCTTGTTTTTCTTTTTTGGTACTCTTGGTTTTGTCATACAAACTCTCCTTTCGAAGTTAGCCTTCTCTATTTTCAAGCCTTTTCTTGCTTTTCTCCCATTGGCCTCTTGGATTTTGGTGTAGTCTCCCATTTGAGGTGAACCAATCCCTTAAGAAGGTAGCATATTAGGGGGTGTAAATGATAACGTTGTTTTCTACCTATTATTGATGTTAAGTTTCGTGAATAAAATCAACTCCTACATAACTTTTATCTTCTTTAATCCTCTAGTTTATGTTGTTTTTGCATTGTGTCGTATTTTAGTTGTTTTATACTTTTTTACTTCTAATCTCTATTATGAGTGTGTGAAATAAGACAATAGGAAGCAATTCTGGTGAAGGAAAATAAGTTGAAACTTAAGGAAGCATAATTGGACATGAAAGATTGAGTTTTAAACAAATACTCACGTCGAGGGACACCGAGATCAAGTCCAACATTGCAAACATGGAGAAATAACTCACATATATGTATATACTGCCTTGTACCACCCTTGGAAGGCCAAAAAAATGACCATTGGGCGCCAGGGTCACTCGCTGAGCAAGCAGGTGGCTCACTGGGCGAAAATGACAAACCAGAACTGTAGTATTCGAGTCGTTGGGCGAAAATATGGCTCGCCCAGCGAGTTACATGTTTGAGAACGTCGATTTTAGGCCTCACTGGGTGAGAATATCGACCCCAATACGCGAATATGGTTATCTAATCATGTTTCTACGAGAGCATAGAGGGATTCCTCATTTTTCACGAATAGAAACACCTTGGGTGCTTGGGAGAGACTCTTGGAGGCTATTAGGGGTGTTGGGAAACTCTTCGTTTTCCTTCTTGGGTTTCCTTCTTCATCCATAGAGGTTTTACCCCTTTTGGGTTGGAGAGGATGATGGGCTATGAAATTGAAGGCGGAGATGCGAATGGGAGGCGCAATTGAACCATGGAGCAGTATTCAAGAACCTTGGGAGAGGGATTGTTTCTACTTTATGGTTCCAATTTCTTCCCTATTCTTCAATTTTGTAAAACCCTAGGTTCTCCACCATGGAGAACAATTTCTATTTGTTGAGATTAGATGTAAAACATTGAATTCTTGTGTAAAATTGTGTTGTTAATTTATATGCTTTTCCAATTCATGTTAGTATTTGATCTTCATGCTTAATGCTTGATGTGGATTGTTCCCATGCTTGATTTGTGATTCTTGAGGTGTTGGGAAACATCTTTAGAATCTAGATTTGAAATTAAATACCTAATGGATGCTTGTATCTAGGAATAGAACT
>Ga0214544_1012248_pt1 | contig 11300 bp, 11 predicted proteins | sample CNSS3metaG_FD_160074 | JGI IMG/M metagenome (GOLD analysis project Ga0214544, IMG submission 160074) | Root nodule microbial communities from cowpea collected in UCLA plant growth center, Los Angeles, California, USA - CNSS3 | ecosystem: Host-associated > Plants > Roots > Nodule | place: USA...
ATTCTCACTCTTTGATTTCAGACTTTGAAGAAAGAAGAGGTTTTATTTATGGGTGGTGCAAAAGGGTTGCAATCTGAGAGCCTTAAATAGGCACGTGAATAGGTCATTGGTATGCTATTATTTGGGGTTGTGATGAGTTGGCGAGGTGGGTGCACGTTTGGTCTGTGCAGCAAGTGAAGAAGACAATTAACAAAGTTAGTCGTAGCTCATTATAGTTCTTCTGCAAACAGTTGCAGGGTCCTTCATCAGTTGGAGCGAAACGGATCCGCAATTAACAATCAACAAAGTTAGTCGTAGCTCACTATTCCGTTTCTTCTTTTTTTTTGAATTTTACTGAAACGGGTTGTGTAATCCGTGTCGGAGGTGTATGAAACGGAAATACACATTCCGTTTATGTTTTTTTTTGAAGTGTGCAGAAACGGATTGTGGAATCCGTGTCGGAGGCGTATGAAACGGAATACGCATTCCGTTTCTGTTTTTTTTAATCGTGCTGAAACGGATTGTGAATTCCGTGTCGGAGGTGTATGAAACGGAATACACATTCCGTTTTTTTTTTAATTGTGGTGAAACGGATTTTAGTATCCGTTTTGGGTTTTTTTGGTGGGTTTTTCAAATTCCCTGTCTAATATTTATATTATTGAACCATCACACACCAGTGTATGTAGTACGTAGATAACTTTTACTTATTATTTTGTTACCAGCATAATTCATTAACCGGAGTAAGAAACTATTTCATTCAAATTATTCATTAGCCTTCAGTTGTTAACAAGAGAATTTCGACAAAGTAGAAAATTGACATTTTGTGAAGTCACTCAAAATTATTAGGATTGTTGGTTACAAGTATTAGGGTTTTTTTAGAAGTGATGGGAATCACTTTTATCTTGTGTTTGATGTGTGCAAGGGTATGTGTGGATGCGTAAAAATATAAAACTTCCAGGAAACGAATTACGTAACCCGTTTCGGATAAAATTTTAAATTTTGTGGGAAACGGAATACGAATTCCGTTTCCCACAAAATTTAAAATTCTTCCCGAAACGGTTTATGTAATCCGTTTCGTAAATGTGTGAAACGGATGCGGGAATCCGTTTCATAAAAAATTACGTGTATTTCTTCAAAACGGAATGTGAAAGCTGTTTCATATATTCTGAAACGGAATACGAATGCCGTTTCACATCATACACAGAAAAAAAAAAACTTCAGCTCAAGACTCTAACCTGGACAGAACGAAAGTACCACACTTGGAGAGGATGCACGTTACTCACGATAACACCTTTCTTCAAACAACCAACAAATAGCTAACCTTGAACCACCACAAGCATAGAGAGTGAGACACTGACACACTGAGAGAAAAAACTTAAAAGAAATTGAATAAAAGTGATACAAACCTCCAAAAGGGGACCACACCACCGGACAATGAAAGAATGAAGCACACAAAATTGAAAGCTCAGGAGAATGAAACGAGAATGAAACTGTGAAAGGGACCACACGAAACGAGAATGAAACTGAGAAATTTTAAATGAAGACAGAGTCAAAGAGAGACAAACGGAGAAGAAATAGTATTTGGGGGTGCAGAAGTTGGCGACACAGTAAATGAAATTTACTGCGTCCCTAACCACTCTCAGTTGTATCTTAATGAAGGGCATTATTGTAACTTTTGGGGGTACAGAAGAAGTGTTGGAGGTGCAGGGAGAAGCACCCTCCCAAATGTTAGCAATCAAATGATGGAATTTGAAGCAGTTATATGCATGAGCACAAATAAACAGTAAGAGGAAGAAGTTAAGATTATTGATCAAAAGGAGGATGATCAACTATTTGCAGCCACATGTTTTGCAAGTGTTAAAATATAATTTTTTTTATTATCATGTATGGGAACCATCTTTCGGATTAGGGTTGGGGTTGTACTTTGACTTTTTGTATTCTGTCTATGTGTTCTCTGTATAAACATTGGTAAAACAGTAATCGTGAGAAGTTTTCATTGTTTTTATTTTTCTAAAATTTCTTAAGATGATTGTATAAATAAATTTTATACAAGCACTTGCATAAATAATTTGAGTTTGTCACTTGTATAAATAAATTTTATTTTCTATAATAATATACAAATTTAATGCAATTGACATGAATTTTTTTTATAACCATCCATCATATATTGAAGTTCAAAAAATATAAGATTTATGTTAAAATTTTATTATTATTAGTTTAATCTTTGTTCTTTGTTTGATTTTTATCAAGTGATGTATTATAAATTTTATTAGTATATAAAAGAGAGATTCATTAGAATTTAAAAAATTGAAGTAAACAAACATTTAATATATTTTAATTTGAATATTTGTTATCCTTTTATATTTTAAAAAATATATTTTTAAATTTTATTAACTAGGCATTAATGTTTGCAAATTTATTAAATGTTTTGGTTCTCATTAAATTTTATTTGGTATTCTAATTTGAAATGTATACAATTATAATTTCTTTCTAAATATTTGATATCAAAGAAACAATCATCCTCTTAATATTAAATATTTGATAATATTTTGTTTTCTTTACTATAATTTTTTATTATTTTATAAAAATTAATTAATTAATAGGGAAATAGTAAGAAGGTGTGTATGAGTATGTGTGTACAAGTATATACTCGTTACTTGGAGGATGAGTATGAAACAAAAATTTGATACTTATTTGGTTTGGGTACGGAGGGATGAGGATGGATTTTTTTATGGAGATGTGTATGAGATAGCGAAACCCGCCTCCGTCTTGTCCCGCCTCGTTGTCATCTCTAGATGTGAGACAATATCTCAAAAGATTTTGTCTCTCATTTGCAACATATAATAAGGAAGCATGACATGATTTTAGATATAGTAGACTAAGTGACAAAGTCAACACATTTCCCCCCAATCAATCTTATAATTTCTTTGTCGAAGTTGACAAATATATATAGATTAAATTGTGAAATTACATAAGGTGCCGTCAAACATAATATTGAATGGAGATTTGTACTTCACTTTTAAGATGCTTCAAAAAAGACTTAAAAACTATACTCCAACTTAGTTCAGCATACCACTTGCAGACCAACGAACAACTATAAACAACGATCTAATCATCAAAATATTTTTTAGAACTTATGTATTGGTATGAGAATTTTTCAATAGTAGAACTCACCTATAAAAACAATTATCAACAAGTATTTATATGACTCATTATGAAACTTTGTACGGAAGGAAATGCATTGGACCTTAATGTTATTGCAACAGGATAATGAAAATGTAAATATGATTCAAGAGAGACTTTTAAATAAACCAAAATCTTATGCAAATTAGAGACAAAGATCCTTGGAGTTCTCTGTTAGGGAACATATTTTTTAAAGAGTCAGACCTTTTGCTAGTGTGGGAAAGGATTATCAAATCAAGAAAGTTTATAGAACCTTATTGATTTCTTATAAGGATGTGCCCTGTTGCATATTGACTTGGTTTTTCTCTTCTAGTGGTCAATATCCACAATATCTTCCATGTCTCACAACTAATAGTGAATGTACTTGATCCAAACATATTTTAAAGTCTGATACATTACAAGTAAAGGATAACATGTCTTTTAAAGGTAGACTGATCGACATTGTAAGTTCCTAAGTGAAATAATTGTGTGGTAGGAATATCTACATGATTAAGGTGCTTTGGAATCTCACGTCTAGTGACTTTACCTTTGAGATACATGAAAATGTGTGTGAATCATGTCCTTGTCTCTCTTTGTTTTTTTGTAAGAGAACTTTTGAGGTCAAAAGTTTTTGTAATTGTGGATATACCCGCTCCCTTTATTCTCTTTCTTTTTCCAAATTCTTAAATTTATGCATGTGTGAAATTTTAGATTTTAATGACAATTTTGTAGTTGACTTTGAAATGTTGAACGACCATGGTTGGTTGTGCATGTTGGAAGAGAAAGTCACTTGTTATTGAGTTTTGAAACTTGGTAGGATGCTTATATTTTGTAATATTTGTTTGACATGTGTTTTTAATTGAAGATATAATGTCATTGAATGTTGTATTGAGCTTTAAATGACCTTTCTGAGTAAAAATTCTTGGAAGATGATTCGTATTTTGGTATTTGGTATTTTGAACTTGTTAAGAATGTTTAAGCAAATAAAATATGTTGTTGGTGGGTTTTGGTGATGTTTTAAGTTAATGTATAAAGTTCTTTGTACGGTTTCATTTAAACAATATATTCCTGCTTCAGAAAAAAAATGAGACAAAGATCTAGGTCTATGTCTCTATTATTTTCTCGCTTAAACAATAAATTGTTGTTCAAATGATGGTAAAGTTGTTCAAATGATGGTGTACTCATTCAAGCAAGTTGTTTCTCCTTAAAATAAGAAAGAAATCATCTCGTCTAAATATATATCTAGATCTAACAATATTTTTAAATTTTCATTAATTATTCAGCTCAGTTCAAGGTGTGATGTGATGTTATAGATATAAATGATGTTATACTAATTTAAATGTTATTGGAATGATTATATAATGCTTATATGATACGTAATCAGTTATGGTCACGATGTTTGATAATGTGTGAACCTTTATTTGAATGTATGTATAAAGTAAATACACCTATGTTTAACAAAGATGTCTAACTTTATTCAGTGTCTAAATCAAGTACATTAAAATTTTACGTTGTAAAATTGAGGAAAAATTAATACATATCTGGAACACATATATGTGCCTAGTCTTGTATTTCTTAAACTTATCCTGTCTTATGAAGTCAATGATTACATACCTTGGAAGCTTAGAATGAGTCATATGTTAATCTTTGACTAAACCTATTAAATCCGAGTCTTCTTAAAAATTGTTAATAGATAATTCTTATTTGATATCCTTTTGTTATATAAATGTTTGATGAATGATTGAGAATTTTAAATTGTTTACACTTATTACACAAAATTGCAAACCCACCCTATCAGGATTACAATTTATGGGTTGGGTTAAATTTTATTTGAATTAGGATTGAGTTAGAACATTATATTATGTTAAGTTTTATTTAATAGACTTAATTACAATAAATTCACAAATTTCACAAATAATAAATTCAATCAAACTTAAATACATAAGAAATACATGATAAATAATATTGTTTATCCCATAATATTTATAATTTTTTAAGAAACATTGAACAAATAATTATGGTGATATTTCTTTCTTAATATATAAGTAGTTGACTCAATCCAATTTTAATTTTAAACATTAGTGCCGTAATAAGTTTAATATTTTTACATCGATTGTTTCAACAAGTGGTCTAATATATGTCATCAAAGTGAAAAAAAGTATTCAGAAAGCTCATTATTCGTTAATCTTCATCTACCCCAACTTTTTGAGATTTTCTCTTATCAACCTTTTGCCATGCCTTTGTATCTTTCTCTTCAAAATTGGTTTTCTTCATGAGATTCCATCTACAAGTTATCATACAAACATGTCGAAGGTTCCTTGCATTATAAAAATTCCATCTCAAAATTGAATATAATTTATAAAAAAATTAAAATTATAAAATGTACCTAGGGTTCCCTACGTTAGTCCTGCATCACAAAGAAAAATCTTTTGTTGACGACAAGTAGCACCGATGGTAATAAGATCAGAAGCGACAACGAGCAGACTAGCGGTGGCAGCATGTAGACCCGCCTCAGCGACTTGAAAAAAATAACATCGTGGTTACCCAAGCAGGTGCGACGAGCAAACCAACAATGATGAACAAAGCAGTGGTGTGCATGCTAAGGAGAGGGTTTCAACGTGCAAAATATTAAATCGAAAGGGAAGTTGTAAAATTTTGACAATTTTTTTATAAACCGAGAAGGCATCTCAAAGTTGTAAAAAAATTGTCAAAATTTAATTATTAAAAATCACTTTCCTAATATTTTCCAATTGAAATTTGATTGGGTCATTGTTAAGTATGCTGAAATTATTCCTTCTCTCCATACTTGTGTCTCCTATTTTTTCAACACTCACATTTTTCTGTTGCTTTTTCCACCCTATGCCTTTGGGCTTTTCCGTCAAAAAACACAAAAAGTAGTAGTCTTCTTCGTTTTGCTTAACCAACCTTTTCATTGCAGCAATATCTTCTGTTCTTTTCTTTATTCCCTCATTGCCCTTGCCGTTAATCACAGATTGCGCCAACAACGCAACACTAATCGCTATATCAAATATAATACGATATTTAATTTCAAAACCTTCACAAATTATATTTTTAATAAAGTCTAAATTCTATCCAAACATTAAGGGTGGGCAAAAAAATTGGTTTACCCAATCTGGTCCAATTCTAAACTGAGCTGGTCCACTACAAAACTATTTTATAAATTCTGTTTTCTACTTTATATCATTATATATTTTTTAGATCAGATTTTTATTTTACATTTATAGATTTTAAACTATGGAAAATCCAAATTTTAAAATTGGATCAGGCTTTTATCCAAATTTATCTCAATCGTAATATTCTCAATCTCTCTATTCCAAGATTTCAATTCTCTGACCCCTAAATTTCTTTTGTCTTCTTTTGCTGTGGTTGATTGATCCAAGGTATTTGAATCTCTTCTCTCTTCTCTATTCCAATAATGTTTCTCGTTTTTCCTCCGTTCATTTTATCTAGTTTTAAGTTTGATTCATTCATTTGTTTGATTTTGTTTTAGAGAACAAATGACACTGTTGTGTTTAGGGATTCCTGGAGATTAAGATCAAGATTGACATCAACACTGACGACAACGTTGCTAGCCCTTGATCTATTTTCTTTTTTCTTCTCTCCTTAATTTTTTGAATGTGTATCTCTTCTGGTAAATGTGTAGTTTTCCAATGAAGCTAAAAAATTTGATAAATTGTTTATATGTTTTAATTTCTTGTACAAATTCTTCTACCACCTGTTTTCTCTTCCTTTCTTTCTGCACTTTCACGGCTCAGGCTGTGAGGCACTCACACATAGAGTGAGAAAGCACTTAGCAGTGTATGTAAAACAATTAAGGATCTTTAAAATTTAGGATTCTCACACGATAAAACATAATAGAGCACTAACCTTGATCCATGGGAGATACTGTGAATATGCGTTCTTCAATTTGTAATTTTTTGTGTGCTCTTCAACCACTGTTTCCCAATCTATCTCTTTGCCTTTCTTTTCTCTTCTCACATGTTCTTGATGAGATTATTGTGAAAAGAATCTTATAGCTAGAGACAGAACCCCAATCCCTTTTATTAATCAACGTCCATCAAGTTGGTTTTTATTTTATCTTTATTTTATTTTATTATCACTTCCCATAATAATAACCAATAAGTCTTTAAATTTTATTAAATCACAATTGGACCATCATAATATTTTAAACGAGTCACTAATAGAATTAATTCGTCAATTAATTCTAACATTCTCCCACTTGATTCATATGATGTCATAACATTATGTGATTTAATACATAAACATAATCCGCATTAAAAGACCTTGCATAAATTGGTTCCATCATTATTCATAATTAAAGATACAGAAATAATAAGAGTCATGCGGTCACACATCATTCGGTCGACATGATCCCTTCAATGTACTACTATATCATCCATTTCTCCTTAATATGACCTTAAAACGAGAAGTCCATAATAGGTTCAAACATAATGTCATTTTACAAAGTAATAACATAACATAATTTATTTTCTTCATCATAATTTGCATGCACAAACATAAAGAAGAAAACACAGATTTCAGAAATTTATACATTAGGGAGATCAGAGTGTCACATAAACATTAATAACATTAACAATTAACATTTAACATTCACTAGTAGACCTAATGCCCATATTCTTTACATGGTCAGCATACAATTTGGCTGGTAACCCTTTTGTTAAAGGGTTAGCAATCATAAGATCTGTGCTAATATATTCTATTGACACTCTACGTTTCTGAACTTCTTTTTTAACGACAAAGTATTTCAACTCCATATGCTTAGCACCTTTGGAATACTTGTCGTTTTTAGAAAAGAAGACTACTGTGGAATTATCACAATAAATTTTCAGCGGCTTGAAAATACTGTCGACTACTCCAAGTCCTGAAATAAAGTTTTGCAACCAATTAGCCTGAACTGTGGCCTCAAAGCATGCCACAAATTCAGTTTCCATGAAATCACTCCTCCGGCTAAAAGATACATATAACCAAATGTAGACTTTCTTGTATCCACACAACAGTCAAAGTCTGAATTTGTATAACCTATCACCTCAAAGTGATTAGTTTTTCTATAAGTAAGCATGTGATTCTTTGTTCCTTGTGGGTTTAAAACTTTCTTTTAGCTTTCCAATGCTCCAGTCCTGGACTACTTTGGTATCTACCAAGCATACCAACTGCAAAGCTAATATCTGGCCCCGTACATGTTTGAGCATACATCAAACTCCCAACAATAGATGCATAATGAATATTTTCCATTTGTTTCCGTTCCAAATCATTCTTTGGACATTGCATGAGACTAAACTTGTCTCCTTTCTGTATTGAAACGGGAGATGCTGAACATTTATCCATTTTGAATCTCTCTAAAACTTTATTAATATATGCATTCTGAGACAAACCTAACAGTCCTTGTGATCTATCACGAAATATTTCTATTCCTCACCCATATCTTTCGTTTCAAAGTTATTAGAGAGAAACCTCTTAGTCTCACTTAATAGACCAAGATCATTAGTCGCAAGCAAGATATCATCAACATACAGAATTAGAAATATAAACTTACTTCCACTGACCTTCAGACATATACACCGATCAACAGTGTTGTCCTTAAATCCAAAGGACACAATAGTATCATTGAACTTAAGATACCATTGACGAGAAGCTTGCTTAAGTCCATATATCGATCTCTTACCATGTGTTCCTTTCCTTCTTCAGCGAACCCCACTGGTTGGTCCATATAGGCATCATCTTCTAAATTCCCATTCAGAAAAGCAGTTTTAACATCAATTTGATGCAACTCAAGATCATAATGAGCTACTAATGCCATGATAATTCTAAAAGAATCTTTCCTAGAAACGGACGAAAATGTTTCCTTATAGTCAATGCCATCTTTCTAAGTAAAACCTTTGGCAACAAGTCGGGCCTTGTAACGTTCAATATTGCCTTGAGAGTCACGCTTAGTCTTAAAGACCCATTTACACCCAACTCTCTTGCATCCTTCTGGCAATTCCACAAGGTCCCATACATCATTATGTGCTATTGATTTAAGCTTATCTTTCATGGCATCTAACCACTTATCAGAATTATCACCATTAATGGCTTCCGAAAAAGAAATTAGATCATTATCAATACTTAAGTCATTTTCTGTCTCTTATAGATAAACCACATAATCGTTCGAAATAACATACTTTCTATCTCTGTGAGATCTTCTTAATACTATTTCTTGTGGTTGTTCTACTATTGGTTCATTGTTAACCTCGGGATCATTAATTTGTTGTTTTTCTTGATTGTTGTGAGTTTCTACAACATGTGGAACAACAACTCTTGATAAAGAAGTACTAGTTATAGGAACTTGTACTCTAACTTCCTTAATCTCTACATTTCATGAAGCTTCACTCCCACTGGTTTCACCATTCTCAATGAACCGAGCATTTCCAATTTCAACGATTCTTGTACTATGGGTAGGACAGTAAAACATATACCCTTTTGATTTTTCTGGATAACCAGTGAAATATCCACTGATTGTTCTTTCATCCAGTTTCTTTTCTTGCGGATTGTATATTCTTACTTCTGCCTGACAACCCCAAACATGCAGGTGTCTCAAACTGGGTTTCCTACTCGTCCACAAATACTAGGAACCCTGTTCAACAAATACATTGCAGTCTTTAAAGTATACATCCACAATTATACATGTAAACATGAATTACTTAACATACTCCTAACCATATCCAGTAAGGTTCGATTACGCCTTTATGATACACCATTTTGTTGTGGTGTGCCTGGCATTATGTATTGAGCACAAATACCACGTTTCTTAAGGAACTTAACGAATGGACCAGGGTGTTGTCCACTTTCATCATATCTTCCATAATACTCACCACCTCTATTAGACCTTATAATTTTCACCTTTCTGTCTAATTGCCTTTGCACTTCATTTATATAAACTTTCAAGGCATTCACTGATTGGGATTTATAATGCAGTAGATAGACATGTCTATAACGCGAAAAATCATCAATTAAGGTGATGAATTACTTCTCTTTATTGAAAGAATTTACATCAAACGGACCACATATATCAGTGTGTATGATTTCAAGAAGCTGAGTGCTTCTCGTGGCTCCTTTCTTTGTGTGTTTTGTTTGTTTGCCTTTAATACAATCCACACACACATTCAAATCAGTAAAATCCAAATCCATAAGGATTTCATTCTTTACTAATCTTTGCATTCTTTCTTTGAAAATATGTCTCAAACATTAATGCCACAAGTAAGCAGATCGTTCATCCACTAAACTATGTTTAGTGCCAACATTGTGATGCAAAGTCATATGAGTTTCAGCATATAAATTATCCAAATTCAATTTATATAAACCATCATAAAGTGTACCAGATCCAATCATAAAAGTACGCTTAAACAAACTGAAACAACCATTCCTAAACTTAAAAGAGTATCCAGCAACATCAAGCTTAGACAAAGAAATTAAATTCCTAGTGATACTAGGTACATAAAAAATATCCATAAGATCTAAGTGATATCTAGTGTCGAGGATTAAACGATAAGTCCCGACCGCTTCCACTAGAATTTTCTCGTTATTCCCCATGAAGACGAACTTCTCATTTGAGTTTATGGTTCAGGTTGTAAGAAATCCCTACATCACATTAGAAACATGAGTCGTACATCCAGAATCAATCCACCACGTATTATGGGAAACCTCAGTTAAGTTTGATTCAAAACATACGTAAGCATTATGCTCACCTTTCTTTTCGAACCAAGCTCTATGTTTTATGCAGTCATTCTGGAAATGTCCAGACTTCCCGTAGAAATGACATTTGTCATTTTTCTTTTGGATTTTGGTTGAGGACTCGTCAATCTTCAGTGGTCCTTTACCCTTTCCATGTTTCTTAGTAACTTTCTTTTCGACAGCTCCTTGATTCTTCACATATTGAATAGAGTGGCTTCCTAAGTTCTTCAGTCGAGTCTCCTCCTGAACTAGCATACTGTGCAATTCATGCACATTCCACTTATCTTTCATGGTGTTGTAGTTCATCTGGAACGGACCATACTCAGACGGTAATGAGTTTAGAATGAACTGCACGAGAAAACCTTCATCCAATGTCATTCCTAGAGACTTAAGTCTTGCTACGATATTTG
>Ga0214544_1012250_pt1 | contig 11300 bp, 2 predicted proteins | sample CNSS3metaG_FD_160074 | JGI IMG/M metagenome (GOLD analysis project Ga0214544, IMG submission 160074) | Root nodule microbial communities from cowpea collected in UCLA plant growth center, Los Angeles, California, USA - CNSS3 | ecosystem: Host-associated > Plants > Roots > Nodule | place: USA...
AAAAATACCTTAGAGAACTAATTATTAAATTATGTTTGAAGTGGTTAAAATTAAATAGAAATATCATTAGTGACCAAAAAATTTGTCATTAAATTAAAAATAAATTAATAATTAAATTTGTCACTAAATCAAGTACCGATTCGATCATTGAATCGGTCACTAATTTAATCACTTATTCAGACAATAAATCAACTACTATCACTAATGACGAATTGTAGTGACTGATATGGGTTAATGACTAAATCAGTCACTATTTCATGTTTTTCTTATAGTGAATTATCACATACTATTCCTAAATATCATTATATATAAATATAAATATATATATATATATATATATATAAATTTTAACCACTTCAAACATAATTTAAAGTGAAAAAATTACAGTATGATTAATAATGAGTTATAAAGTAAAAAATAATTAGATAGAATGTATCTAAATATTTTTCTACATGATGAAAATAAACAACAAATAAAAATATTAAAAAACTAACAAATGTGTGTTTTAGAAATAATTTGAGAGACTATCGAAAGAAATCGTACAAAGGAAATCAAATGTATAATTAAGGTATGATAAGATAAAAAATATCTTAGAGAACTAAGAAAACTTTTCAAATATCAACACATATACTCAATGGTTGAAAAATAACGAAAATTATTTTAATGAAACAAAAAAGTTATTCAAATTAAACAAAAATTAATAATAATAATAAGTAAATAATTTTTGTTATATTACCTTAAATTGAGAGTATGAACATTCTCATGTGAAAGAAAAATATATAATAATAAAAATATTAAAAAATAATATAAATATTCAAATGTGAGGCATTATTTTTTTTAATTAACATACATCATTTTAACATAATTACATAAAGGTTATGATAAGATAAAATATATATTGGAGGTACGAATGAGTTTCATGACAAACCAAATAATTAAAAGAAATAAAAAATAGAATATATATATATATATATATATATATATATATATATATATATATAGGGTTACTTAATTAATTGTGAATATTTTAATAATTTAAACGAGAATGGAGATATGGCGGGGACGGGTATTATGGCGGGGATATGTACATCCCCATACCCATCCCCATACCCAACTGAAAAAGTCGGGGATTCCCCATACCCATACCCATACCCAGTCAATGCGGGGATTCCCCGTCAAAACGGGGACGGGTTCGGCCAATACCCACGGGGACGAGTTTATTTGCCATCTCTAAGTGTACATAGTAAAACAAAATCACAACGAATTTATTCTATTATTTTTTTATCTTTTCTGTTATAATTATTTATGTATTGTATTAAAATAAATATAGTTTTCTTTTAACAAAAAAAGTCCATTTAGTTTTTTTTTTGTCATAATTTCACAATATATATTAGTAAAAATACAAACACATTATATAGTCAATATATACATCGAAGAAAAATAATTGAAACAATTATTATAACTTCCTAATATGAAAGAATAATGTTTTACATGGAGAAAAATAATTGAAACAATTATTATATCTTCAATTATATAGATCATGAAAAACATTGTATACACAATGATGAAAAATAATTCAAACAATTATTATATCTTCAATTCTAGATCATTATCATAACGTTAGAAAATTATAATATAATCTAATATCAATTGTCTATTATTTATTATTTACTATATTTTATATTATAATATATGTATTATGTATTATCTATTATATTATAATATAATAAAATCATGTTAGAAAATTTATTTTATTACCTATGTTTATTTTGTTTGACAAACGTCCAAAATGTTAGTTTTGTAGTTATTTACTATTTTTCTTTTTTATTTATATTTTTTTGTTTGCCACGTATACATATAAATTATTTTATTTCATTTCTTTTAATTTTAAATTGGTTTGTCTTAAAATGAAAATATATTTCTATACTATTGTTTTCATTTTTAATTTTATCATTTTATAATTTATAATTAATTCATCCTTTAATAAAATATTAAAGAATAACTTATATTTATACTATTAATTTTTTTAAATACTATTTTTTTCATTTTTAATTTATCCTTTTATTATTTATAATAACTCCGTCGTTTGATGTTATTAAATTTAGAAAAAAAATATTTTAATTTCTTAAAAAGTATTTTTTAAATTATATATATTTATTAATAATACAATTTATTTATACTATTGTATAGAAAATAAATTAAAAGAATTATTTTACTTTTTAATCTATTTGATTTTACTATCATATATTTCAACTTCATCATTTAGTATCCAATATTTAGAATCAATCATATATACATTTAACTTCTAATAAGGTTTTAAAAAATTATATTTATAACAAAATAAATAAATAAAATTTTACTTAATATATCATTTAAAATGTTTAAAATATATTTATAATAAAACAACCACACTTTTTAATATTATAAATATTATTTTATGTTGGTTGAATTATTTTTACTATTTCAAACTTCAAATTATTATAGCATGTAACTTTAATAAAACCAAAATAAAATGAAATTTTTAACAAATTAATTGTTTTGAAATATATTACTAATATTTATATTGTAATTAAATAAGTCAATAATTATATATTACGTGTATATTGATTAAACAAATATAAAAAAAAAATACTACACGATTATAATAAAAAACATTCGATAAAAATAACTTATATTTAAAGTGTTAATTATTTTTTTATACTATTTTTTCAATTTTAGTTTTATGCGTTTGTAATTCCTAATTACTTTGATATTTAGTAAAATAAAATTTAGAAAAATATTCTTATTGTTACTTTTTAAAATAATAAAATTTAAAAAATAATATATATTTATTATTAATACAAATTGTTTTCACTGTAAAAAAATTGTCATGTAATAGTTTATAATTTGACTTAAAAAATATTCAACAAAAAATCACATTTATTTTTTATATTAAATTGTAATGTAAATATTTTTATTTTTAATATTTTTTTAATATTTTTAGTATGTGAAATTAAACTAGTATTATTTAATAAAAAAAACTAGCATTAATCATGTACACAAAATTTGGTATAAGATTTTAAACAATTATAGTTGTAACATAATAAACCGAAAATATTGTACTTAATAGTTCTTAATATTATAAATTTTGTGTTATATCCTTTGAATTCACTTTTGATTATTTTTCAACTTGTAAATGTAAAGCTATAAGACTTTAGTAAGACGGAAACAAAAGATAAAACTAACAAACTAGTTGTTCTAAAGTATACCACTCCTATATTTATATTGTTGTTAGTTGAATCTAGAAATATATATTAGACATGCATTAATTAGATAGATATAGCAATACATACTATAAAAATATAGTAAAAGCATTAGACCAAGCCTAACAATATACACATTAAATGAGTATGTACATACATTGATTATACGAGTATATAATAAACCACTAGATGAGTCTAACAATTTACAATAAACAAGTTTGTGCACACACTAATTAGATGACTTAACAAAATAACATTACACGAGTCATTTTATACATTGATTAAATGAGATTAAGAATACACTAATTAGATGAGTATAGGAAAAAGTATTAAATGAGTTTGTCAATGCACAACAAGTTTAACCATACATATTAGATGAGTTTGATCATACAATCACTAGACAAGTATAACAAAAAATAATATGCATCATTCCACACATTGATTAGACAAGTCTAATAATACCCATCTTTGATTAGATAAGTCTAACATCAAATACTAGACAAGTATGTTCATACACTAATAAGACACACCTTTTAAAAAGAATACAAAACCCCTTATATTATTTAAGTTTAGAAAATCAATCAAATTCTTTCTAAATCATGTTTACTTGTGACGATTTTAATAACCTCTGCAAAATAACCTCTACAAAATAACATTTTTTTTTGTAGTGTACACATTACATAAGTCTATCCATAGCAAATTATATGAGTCTATTAATTCACACCATATGATATGTCCATTCACTAGTTAAACGGGACTTACAATACACATTAAAAGAGTTTGCACATGCATTGGTTAGACGACTATGCCCATACACTAATTAAATGAGTATAGAGATAAACATTGTACGAGTATGTCTATACATTGATTACACAAGTATAACAATATACACTAGACAAGTTTATTTATACACAGTTTTGACGAGTCTATTAATATAGATTAGGCGAGTTTGTCCGCTCATTGACTAAAGATGAGTTTTGCAATACACATTCATATATTGATTATACAAGCCTAATGATACAAATTAGATGAGTATGTCGATATATTGATTAAAAGAGTTCAGCATTATAATATTTTAAGAATACACATTAGACAAGCATTAATCAGACAAGTCTTTAAACACACATTAGACGAGTTTGTTTATACACATATTAGACAAATATATTAATATACATTATACGACTTTATCCATTCTCTGACTATGAGTTTTGTAATATACATTAGACAAATTTGTCCATATATTAATTAGACGAGTATAACAAAACACATTAAACAAGTGTGTTCATATACTAATTAGATGAGTTTAGCAAGATATATTAGACGAGCTTGTCAATGTAATGATTAGATGAGTTTATCAATACACATTAGACTAATCTATTTTACATTGATTTTTATTTTTAGCGAGTCTACTTTACATATTTTTATACATCCTTTATATTTTTAGAGAATCTTCTCTATTTTTGCACGTGTTTTATTCTTTGTATTTTTACAAAGTACTATTTATATATAGTCATATTTGACTTTCTAAAACTATAAATAATTTTTTATATTGATTATGTTCAAAACTTAACTCCAAATCCTTATTTCTTTCACTAATAATATCTTAGTCATGTGTTACCATTCTTTCACTAATAATATCTTAGGCCATGTTTGCTTCAGCTGATTTAGTAATCGGATGGATTTTAGTGTGACAATTTGCGATGATGAAGTGTGTTCTTTTAGATGGATTTGCGAGAGGGTGAAGGCACAAACAAGTAGGATTTTCATCTCACCAAATTGAGAAGATTTGCAGGGATTGAATACGTTTTTATCGTATTATCCCCACTCGATTCATGTGTCAAAGATGTGAGTTTTTCTTTTTTGCTTTTGGTATGAGTGAGTGGTGGGATTATTGTGTGAGAGAGTGAGATAACATGTGTGTTTATGTGGAGGAGAGATAAAGATAACCAAATTACCTAATTGTTTATGTAATGATGCACCGATACTTCAACTGGGATCACATATCCGTATCCGATATTTTAGGATACTTTATCGATACTTATCAATGAAATATTTAATTTATAAAGTCGTAGTACACTACAAGAAAATATTTGAATAATGATTAATTTTAATGACAAGAAGCAATTAGTCGCTATATAGTAACCAATTTAGGTAGCAACTTATAAACTAAAAATTATTGGCAACTAAAATAGTTTCAAAAAATTATAATTGGTCTCTAAATTGGATCCAAGTGATATGGGATCGAATCCCTTCTCTCACGCCATGCCCTGGATTGGTTCCAATTTTGCTAGAATTGGATCCTTCACTCACGTCATGTCCAACTATAGCAGGATTGGATCCCTTCTTTAGTGAATGTTGTATACCTCAGTAGATCTACACCAACTCTATTATTTTCTATTTCCAGATCTCAGCCACACACACAGAAATATTATACAAAGAATAAACGTGTATTTGCTCAATTAATCATTTCAAATCACCTCCCATTACACAAGATGTTAAAAGTGATACATCTCGCTAATCAGTGCATTCACTTGGTCTTAATTAACCACAAACGAACGGAAAAATCACTTTGTAATCCATCTTACCAATTTCGTTTAATCTCAAACAAACACAACCTTAATCCAAACAACACCACAATCCCCTCTTCATCAACTCAAATTCATCCACTCACTCTTCCTCAAATCCTCTCCTCAATCCAAACCAAACACTACCTTAATCCATATGAATTTGCGGAGTGTGAACTAGATTTCTTGTATAATAAAGGAAGAATTTAGAGTAATTGAGAAATATTTCAGTAATTAGATTGATTGCCAAATTTCCAATCTCAAGAAATAGAACAATTAATATGCGATCAGATATTTTTCATTTAATTGAACTCATTTTCAACTCAATCTAACACATTGTTTTATTCGATTGAAAATTGTATTACTTTCGTTCAAAAGTCATTTTATCAAGTATCAAACACACCTTAAAACAATCAAACCATCATCCAATATTAAATATATTAAATTCGTCACTTTTATAAGAATAATAATGATGATTATTATACATTTTGGTTAAATAATATTAGAAATTTGGCAAGACTTGCCTGTCAAATCTTGAAAGTTATTCTGTTATCGTGTCATTTAATACATCGGATCGGTTCTAAACTTTCTGTTACACCTGATTGATTGATTGATTGATTGTTGTACATAAACAAAAGTCACGTCTCATTGTTTTTAATCCTTCAAACAATAAAATAAAAAAACTGAGAATAATACACAACATCACAAGGACAAAAATGCTGTTCAAATTAACTACTCTAACAAACAATTTTCATAATAATCATATTACTAGTTTTTTTTTTTTTTTTAATGGGACTAGTGGATCTGCCAATAAGAAATCCCCCTCCTTCATTCCTGAATCTATATGTTAATTGGTAAAACAAAAGAAAAGTAAAAATTACAAACAAAAAAATACAAGGTGAATTTCATACATCTGTTAATATTAACGAAGATACAATGACAACGTACGCCAGAAAAAAGAAAACTGCAATCTGTATGAAAAACTTGGGATTTTCCCTCATGTTTGGTGAAGTCACCGCCCTGAAAAGCAGAAATTGAATTCTATTACAACATCGTTCAAAAGTTGACGCGGGTAAAAAATAAAAGCATGAGAGCATGTCCAAGCAGAAGTAGAAGACAGGTACATGACAGTTTTTGAACTCGACCACAACGTTACCTAGCAATTCGTTGGGAGAGTCGATGAAATGGTAAACTTTGTATGAACACAATGCCTGGTCCTGTTAGAAGAGCTGTGACCGCATTGTCACCCTGCAATTTTCGATATCACGATCATATATAACACATTCTAGAAAAAGTTATGGGTGTTAGAAGAATCATGTTATAAGAAAGTAATGCATGAACATCCAACCAAGGTAGCATTATGGTCACCGTGATGAAAATGCTACTACATTATCATCTTTGTCATTACAGCATAATTGCCTGCTACCGAGGATCCTGTTGATCGATGTGTATTACAATTTTATAAATGGGTTGGATCCCTATCATTTGCTGGTTAAGGGAATGGCATTACAAAGGGTAGTACGGTTCTATAAAACTCCTAGTATGCTTCGGGTCATAGGAAAGGTTAGACCCATTGTGTTTCCTAAATAGAAAAAAATTATGGTTATGCAAAATTTATTCCCTTGATCTTGTGAGGGGTTTAAACTACACCTCACTTTAAAGAGACTTGATTGGTTTAGCAATGCAAACTCTCAATTATTGCCAGCATATATGCAAAGAGAATTGCGATGTTTATAAAATGCTTGAGCTTTTAAAAGCTACTTACCCCAAACATTGTCCTTCGTGCAGGACCATTGTATTTTATTTGGATATTGACCGTACTTGTAACAGCAACAATGGAAGAAACATCAACAGCTAGAACTTCACCGATCTCAAGATTTTTCTGTACAACTAACAAGAGGACAGAATCCAATAGAGCGTCCCAATGAGAAATAACAGAAGAGTATGGTGGAAAAGAATGAGAAAAAAATTCAAAGCAAAAACTTAATAAATTTGACATTAAAAAGTACAATGATGAATTCGGGAGGAGCTGAGAGTTGCAAATGGAACAAGAGAAAGACTTTATAATGTTTAGAAGAAAAGAATACCAGATCCACCCGCTAATATGAAAGCAAGCCCTTGGCCAGATAGCTTCTGCCTCAAGAATCCCTACAAAAAGAGCATGGTCTTAGAGAAATGATATGGAGGCATGCATGACAAGGAGGCCAGCCCAATTGTTTTGACAAAAATTCTTCGCCTATTTTCACAACGCCATTTTTTGTAATTATTATTAGCGAAAACTGAAACTGAAAACAAAAAATGTTTTCTCAAATTAAAAGAACTCCTAACTTCTTCGAAATTTCTTCTCCAACAGAACACCTCTAATATGAATGGAATATGGTTATAATAAGTTTCAGGGCTTATGTTAAAGAAGATAAATTTGGAGAGTTATTATTGGGAAAGATAACATTTACTACATTCTAAACACAAACGTCATGTATTTCCTTTTTTTTTTTCAATATAAACTTTATTTTTATTCCCATAACATCAACAATTTTCACGGAACGAAAAGTGGTGAATAAATTTTAGGCTGAAGTTAAGATAAAAGTGGGAAATTCTTATTGAGAAAGGAAACATTTATTACATTGGAAACACAAAAATTCATTTATGTCCTAAGGGCTGATACAAACAAAACTGTAAATTTTAGGAACTTTAAGGGAAATCATTAAAAAATTCTCAAACAATAACTGGTGGTACCACACAATAACGAAGCAGGGGGGTAAAATCATAAATTGACTAATTTATTGGTTTTCTTCTCCATACCATAGATATAGTAAACTCTTCAATGAATGCAAATGCAACCTAAAAATATCGATTGTGAACAAGAAATTGAGTATCGATCGCAAGAAGATCCGTCAACAGACAAGTAATGCATCCTACGGACATGTCTTGTCATTGTTGATTATATGTTTTGGTACAAAAATTCAATGTAGCATTACAGCGTACATATGCTGTACATCTTGGAGTTCAAAAAAATGTCCGATTTTGTAATGTATCAAAAGAAAATAATACTGAAAAAGGAAAACTACGTGGTCAGCCATGCAATTGATACCAAGTTAGTAACAAAGACTAATAATAGTGGGAAACATCCAAAATATCTCACCTCAGCACTAGCAACAATATTTCGTCCCCTCTGATCTACTATGTTGCTAACCTTCACATCATTGACAGAGCAAAGAAAAGCATCTGGCTACAGAGTGCAGAAAATTCAAAACAAGGTTATTTTGTAATCTGTTTCTCAGATTTAAAAGAAAATTCAACAACCAGTAAACCTATAGATCAAATTTGAAAATCTAAAATCAAATTTAACAACAACTGCAAACGAATTGGTTATACCTGACACAAAATCTCTCCATTGAACATTGCCAAATCAATCTGTATTTGAATAACAGACACATAAGCATATACATATAAAGAGAAGTCCAGTCATATGTATACCAATATTTATTTCAGATGATGAATATTGAGACTTAAAACAAGGGTAACAATAGTTTTAAAAGGCACATAAGTACAAACCGGAAGAATTCTTGCGAAATATGGTGCAGCAATTCCAACGAATCCTTCGCTTGGTCCAGAATTGTGAAGAACAATGCTAGTTATTGTTTTTCCAAATAACCACTGCCATACACCCACTTCATTTTCGGGAAGGTAGGCATTTTCCATTTCAATGGATCCAGACATAAAGCACATGGAACCTACAAGTAAATAGCATACAGGTTCCATTAAAACATTGACAGGTGTGATCCACAAATTCTAACTTTATCAAGTTATACAGATACAGATGTGGGTGAATTTATTGCCATATTGGTATCAATATGCATTAAAAAATATTAAAATGAGGAGTACTAGGAAAACAAAATAACAGAAAATTATCTGCACAGCTCCACTCCCACAAAAATTTACTTCTTGGTAACACCCTACGTGATGATATACTTCCCTTTGGAAGAATTAAGGAGAGATAAAACAGTCACAAACATGCTTATTGGCAACCAACAGGTCATAAAGAAATATTTAAGAGCAAGGGATTCAATTATTCATTTTTCAAAACGACTTTCAGTATGACATTTATCAGGTACTTACTCAAACTATTTTTGAGAAATGCTAACGCACATGATTTACTATTAGCCAAAATTTATTACAAATCATAGATTATGTGGGTAACTTCTTATTTAATGAACCTCACTCCTAATATTATAGTTTTTCAACAAATTTTAGTTAATAATAAAAAAATATGTAAAAGGGTGTACTGCTAGTACTAAATATTTTAACGAATCTAAAACAAAAAATTTAGACAAAAAATATGATTAAATATTTGCAAACAAAATATATAGGTTATTTCATCCACAGTTGTTTAAGAGTCCTGACCAGTTGAGGGTGGGGTTGTTAAATATACACGGCCTATCCCCTAATAAAAGGTTGTTTCCAGGATCTAAACCCATGACCTCCAAGTCATAAGGCAGCAACCTTAGTGTTGCACCAAGATTCACCTTCCACGGCAATGTTCATTATTATCCATAAATCATGTTTGTGTCAGTTTCATATTCAAGAGCATGCACTTAATAATTAGCAATTCAAATGCGATACTTTGAGAAGAAAGATCATCAAGTAAAAATTCAAAACCAATGAATAAAAGTTCCCAACAACTTACCAGGCTTTGCGATGATTCTTTCCTGTGGCTTCAACATTATCTACATTTGCAAAAACCAGATGAAGAATTATAATACAGTAAATAGACAATAAATAGTTTCCAAAACATCGGTATTTTAAACTTTAGATTGTCACACATACCTGAACCACTTGAGCTTCACCCCCTAAAATCTGAAAAGGTATAATTGCATCTTGCGGGCTCTAAACAGAAAAACATGAAAAGAAAACACCCTTGATAAATGCTTACAAACAAAATATATGAATAAATATACTGAGAAACCTTCCTTTTTCTTATATTTGTGTGTTAGAATATCTACTAAGCTTTTCCATTTTCTAGCATCAGTAATGCAGGTTTTTTGTGTGGTTAACTTCTTATACTCAGCCATCTTACTGAAAACAGTATGCATGATAATAAAAGCATTTTACATTCCTTAAAAGTACACCAAACATCAAAGCAAAGGTTTTTTTATATAATATCATTTTGCATGTTCCAGAGGAGCTATGTTAGTTCAAAGGCGCACAGACCAAAGGAGTAAACTATTATGATCCAGGACTCAACAAAATTTTGTCAATCATATAATGCATCCATCATATCAAATTAACTAAATAGCAACCTCAATTGCAAAAATATAGCAATATTTGAAGATACAAATTGATCTTCAAGAGTACTCCAATTTCACAAATTACAACTCTAGTTGAGAAGTCATCATCAATGCATCTAACAGATTAATTTATAATTCAATCTGTTCTAGAATCAAGACTAACAGAAATCAATTGATTGAAAACAAGGGAAGCTTAAATATATATA
>Ga0214544_1012254_pt1 | contig 11297 bp, 8 predicted proteins | sample CNSS3metaG_FD_160074 | JGI IMG/M metagenome (GOLD analysis project Ga0214544, IMG submission 160074) | Root nodule microbial communities from cowpea collected in UCLA plant growth center, Los Angeles, California, USA - CNSS3 | ecosystem: Host-associated > Plants > Roots > Nodule | place: USA...
GATGAAGGAGATACAAAAAAGGTGAAAAACTAAAGGCTGCAGCTAGGTGCTAGGTTAGAGGTTATCCAACACTCAACCTCCTAGCCTACACATCATGATTGCCTAGATATATTAATTACTCCTACAAATCCCAATGACTGAACATGCTTAATGAAGCAATTGGCCAAACCTACTAGTTCAAATTGCTGCTTGCATATTTTTTAAATGCATTTTTCCCATTTCCAAGAAATTATTTTTAGCTTTGGAAAAATAAGAAATCTAACGCAACCATTTTAAACAGTATGGTATGGTAATGATGTACTTATTGTTTATACATTTTGTTTTGGTAATGGAGCACCAGGCACACTCTATTGTCATGGTTTTCATGTGCTATATGAAAAACCTCGACAGTAATGAGCCTTATAAAAAAAATTCTTCCTTACTATACTGCTTATGACTTTAACAAATAGTGAATCTGTCAAGTGACTCAATGGAAAGACGACATATGGCCAGGAAACTGATGCAAATTGATTGGTTTAACTAAATGACTGTTTTCTAGAGTAAATCTTAATATTCTTTTCTTATTCTCTCATTCGTCATTATTATCATACACTGTTTTCTAGGTGCTGCTGAAGAAGCAAGTGTAGTTTTTGGTGAAGCAGCTGCCTTTTGCCTACAAAAGGAATACCTGAATTGTTCAACCTCTCCAAACTCTCATATATCACCTGAAGATAGCAATGAAGTTGCTCCCAGATCTTGTATTCCCGAAGAAGGGAGTCCAAGGCAACTCAACCAAATGCAAGGTCTCAAGGATATTGCTGCGTATCATCATGGAGCATCTCTATTAGGAGGAGCTACTTGTCAACCTATTAATAGTGGTTCATCTAACATGTCATTTTATAGCACCCCATCTCCAATGGTTGCACAGGTGATTCTAGTTTTATATTATGTATGCCTATTAATGTGTTCTAAAAATTGTGAATAGCTATATATCCAGACATGGATAAAGCCATCCCGGTTTTCTTTAGTTTATAAATTGATAATGCAGGTTCCTTGGTCAATTACATGTTATGTTATCGTTTTTTGCAGTTGTCAGGTGTTGCTCCACCCCCATTGTGTAGGAATGTGATGCCAAATTGTCAAAATCTTACTACACTTAGTGTTGACAGTTCTCCTAAGTCAATTGTCAACTCTCCTATTCAAGCCCCTCGAAGAAAGTTTGTGGGTGAAGGAAAGTTACGAAAGGTTGGTTCTATAGTTCAACCTATAGTTGCATCAATTGTAGATAAACGTGCCATCGGTCTTGGATTTTCTCTGTAATCTAGAGTAAACCATGGCAGAATTGGATAGATTATTTTTTTCTTGTTTTGGTATTTGTTAGTGATCTAGATTTATTCAGATTGTTGACATCACAATTCATGTTAGCATTTTCTTATCTCAGGAATGACATTTTTGCTATCAGCATTGTTTGACATCCATTGTGTTTCTATCTGATAATGATGTTATGGGTGGGTATCTGAGTTTACCTTTTTAATTCATGTTACCAATTACCATTGATTCTCATTTATATGGTTGCAACATTGGTACTCAATTTTCTGCAATCACTCAGCTATAGTTATTTTGCATTCTGTTCTTTGTGGATTTTTATTTGGTGCTATACATTGTAAGATGAATAGTTGAATATATTTTCCATACTATAATGTATGAATTCATTGACCATTTATTTTGATGAGTAACTTGTGTTTTGCATGATTGTAATACTATGCACACTCAGTTGAGTGCTTGACTTGTCCAAGATTATATAATAAATCTCTCATTTTCCACTATTCCTTTTTTTCCTAAACTAAATATATATTGTTACAGATTTCAGGTAGATTATTTTCTGATTCTGGTCCTCGACGTAGTTCAAGGCTCTCTAGTAGTGAAAGTGTAAACGCAAATGCTAATTCAGCTGTTGTATCGGGAAATGGAAATAATAATTCTTATAAGGGAGGTTCAAAGGTAAACCATGTGGCATTTCGTGCCATGGCAATTCGTAAAGGGCAGTCATGGGCCAACGAAAACATTGATGAAGGTGATGAATGTTTATATATCCCACTACTCTAGTCTATTAGCTTATTCTTTTATATGGAAATGTTTCCATTAACAAATAGTTGAGTTGCAATATTTGGGAAATCATTCCCTTGTACAAGTTGCATCCCAGCTGACAATGTTAGATTTCTTGTCGGTTTCTTCTGTGCTATAGACTTTCGAAAGATTTCAGAAGGAAAGTTCATATAATTTGATTTTCTTGCCATCTCCTTTGTCTAAAGTGGTGAGCCAGATAGAAATACTATCCATTGCTAGGTGTCAGCATACTATGTTGAACTACTTTATTAACTTTACATATCCATTTATGATTATGATTAATTCGTTTATTTTCCTTATGGTGCTTACTGCCTAAAAAGTTTCCTTGTTCAAATTCTAAATGATTTCCATTTTTTTAATTGTAGGGATTCGTAGTGATGTTCCAGATTATTCTTTAAATAATACATCTACAAATTCTTGTTCATCTCCTGACGTTGAAGCCAAAACATATGAGCAAGAAGCAGCAACTTTTCATATTGGCAGGCAAGTAACAGGTGGTTCTAAGATCAGCACTGGCGCTTCAGAAATATTGACCCTTCTAAGAGTTCTTGGTGAAGGCTATAGACTTTCCTGTTTATATAGGAGCCAGGTAATTAATTAATTCTTTCTCGGGAAAATCCAGATATTTAGGTTATTATTGCAATTAGGGATTTAAAATTGGAAATAAAATGGGGAAAATACCTTGTCCCAAGATGTATTTGTTTCCTAAATATCTGTTTGTGGAAGAGCAGGATGCGCTAGATACCTATCTGAAACTTCCTCAGAAGCATTACAACACTGGTTGGGTTCTTTCTCAGGTAATTTTGGTAGCTCGATGCATTTTCATTGGTATTTATTTGGGATTCGTCATGCTTATTTTGTTTTATTCCAATTTTTGTTCAGTGAACGTACAAATTTTGTTCTTTATAGTACTTGATTATTTTTCCCTTCATTGAAAGAATATCTTATCTGCCCTTAGTTACATTTCTCCACTTTTCTCACTAATAAAAAGACTATTTTTTTCTGTATATGAAGCCTTGTCTGAGGTCCTAACCTCAAATCGAAATTAATCTCACTATCCAGTTAACTAATCTTTTACTACTTTGGGCCCTAATTCAATGAATATAAGATGTGAATAAAATAAAATCTTTGTCAACTTTTGATGAGACTATAAATATAGAAATAAAAACAAAGAACTAGAAAAAAAAAAGCTTAGTTAAATTAAATTTTAGATCCTAAATTAAATCTCAGCACAAAAGTTTTGTTTGGCAGTTGTTCAGGCTTCAAGCCCGGAAGACTCTTTAGTCAGGGTTACTTTAAATGTAAAAATTGCTACTAGGCTTCGTCCTGAATGACGACAATAGATTAATCTTTTTGGATGGACAATAAGATAGTGGGTGGAAGAGATCAAGGGAAGCCAAGACTACGAACTAAAAAGCAAACAACAATTTGGTGTTGTTCATATATTTCAGAAACATGTCTGACATGGCACTTATTTGACACAGTTAGATGTCCACTGTTTGTTTCGGAAGTGGCTTACTAAATAGAAAGTGTTGGGATATTTGTTAAGTATCAGGATGCTGTAAACTTTGGACCCTAATATATATAATGAAGTAAAATTATTTTCCTTGAATTTTCAATTTTATGTTAAGCACCGACAAACTAATATCTTAAAGGCCTCCTACTGGTCTGTCACACCACATATATAAGACTAACACCATAAAACAAAACTGCCTCGTAGAACTTGGCTTATCAGTGCTTCCTTATACAGAAACAATCTTGTCTCGAAGGCTAAAATGAGAAAAACTATCCCTTCCAGCATAGTGGTTGGATTTGTTTTATTAATTCAACTCGTTTGAAATCTCCTCCTTACTTGAGCATGTTTTAATGCAGGTTGGAAAAGCATACTTTGAGCTAGTTGATTACTTGGAAGCTGATTGTGCCTTTAGTCGTGCTCGTCAGATTACACCCTATAGTTTGGAAGGAATGGATATACACTCAACAGTCCTTTATGTGAGTTGAAATATATTTTCTTTGTTAACAGCAAACCATTTTTCTTTGTTGCATTTTGATTTGCACATTTGGTCCTTTCAACCAATAAAGTCTCTTGACAGAAAGATAATAATGTTTTGATGCCCTTGCTCTGTGCTCCTATTCTAAGGTTATATCTAGAATGTGTTTGATGCTATGATTTCTCTGATGTTACATAGCTAGTACTATATATGTAAAACGATTCCTTTTTTAACGGTTGTCTTCTACAAAATTTCAAAAGGAAACTTGGATGTGGGGCACCTGGAATATCCTTGTATTTCTTTAGCTTCTTCCTTCCACATAAAGTTTAAATTTTTAAATGATTACTGGATGTTTCCCTTAAAAACTGACTTATATCTGGTGCAGCATTTAAAGGAAGATATGAAGCTAAGTTACCTGGCTCAGGAATTGATTTCAACTGATCGCTTAGCTCCTCAATCTTGGTAGTGTTACATTGAGCTTTATTTTAATTGTGTAACAATTCAGTTTTTGTACTCAAAATTCTTCTTATGGCATTTTTATGCACCTACTCTCTTCTTTCCAGATTGCTTAAAATTACATCTGCTATGTGTGCTCATGTGTGTGAGTGCGCATGTGTGCACTTACTGTGAGCCAAACTTTAGACATTTTTGTGTATTTTGGTTTTCTAGAGCTATTTGCTTGTGAAGCTGATGAGAATATTACCGTACTGTTCTAGCACCAAGGAATGTTATTTTGGCTGTTCTGTTCTAATTATTGTCACTAATCCTGGTTTGTCTTTTGTATTGAATACTATGGCAGGTGTGCCATGGGTAATTGCTACAGCCTGCAGAAAGATCATGAAACTGCACTGAAGAGCTTTCAACGAGCTGTTCAACTAAATCCCAGATTTGCATATGCTCACACCCTTTGTGGACATGAGTATGAACATTAATCTTACATATATACACGTGTCTAAACATGGTTTAACAACTTTTCATGATCTCGTGAGTCATGATTCACTGTTCTTTGCAGGTATGTTGCACTAGAAGATTTTGAAAATGGGATTAAGTCCTACCAGAGTGCACTCATGGTTGATTCAAGGCACTATAAGGCATGGTATGGACTTGGAATGCTGTATCTTCGCCAAGAGAAGCTTGAGTTCTCTGAACATCATTTCCGTATGGCCTTCCAAATCAACCCACGATCTTCTGTTATACTGTCATACCTTGGAACTGCTTTGCATGCTTTAAAGGTTAATAATCTCTTGCCACTCTAGGTGTATTAGTACATACAGACTACTATTGCATTTGTCTTATGCTCGCGTTTCTGTATCCGTTATTCTGAAAGTATACTTATGTGGTCTGTCAGAGAAGCTGGGAAGCACTGACCATAATGGAGAAGGCTATCTTAGCAGATAAGAAAAATCCACTTCCCATGTATCAAAAGGCCAGCATACTCATCAGCTTAGAAAAATTTGACGAGGCTTTGGATGTCCTAGAGGAGTTAAAAGAGTGTGCTCCTCGTGAAAGTAGTGTCTATGCTTTGATGGGCAATATCTATAGAAGGCGTAACATGCATGAAAGAGCAATGTTTCATTATGGTGTTGCTTTGGATTTGAAACCATCTGCAACAGATGCTGCTGCCATTAAGGTGAACTTGCTTTATAACTGAGTTACAACAATCCTTTTGTTCTAAATGCGTTTACAATTTTTACAAATAACTGATCTTCGGCTCTCAGATTCGTTTGCTGAATGTTTAGTTAATTTGTAAAGTAAATGACCAATTTACTTCCTGAAATTGTATTTCACTATTATTTAGTCTATGAAAATATAAAAGTCAATGTTGGTGGAAGTCACATCCATTAGAGATAAGGTTAATTTAGAGTATATAAGTAGATCCAAACCTCACCTTACAAGCTAGTTTTGTGAGGTTGAGTTAAGTTTAAAGTCAATTTCTTAAAATGGTATCAAAGTTATGGGTTATAGTTTATCTTAGTGAAATTTGATGTTTGTTGGGTCTATTGTTTCATCTGTTATCGGACCACTTATTAATGTCCAGTCCTACGCTCGAGATGTATATACCTAAGCGTGAGGGGATGTGTTAGAAGTCTCACTTCTACTAGAGATAAGACTAATTTAGAGTATATAAATGGGTTTGAACTTCACCTTATAATGGTTTTGTAAGGTTGAATTAGACTTAAAATTTATTTTGTAACAATCAAATAAGTCAAAATTAATCTTTTTTATCGTTTTGCTTCTTAGGCTGAAGACAAAATAATATGTTCAGGCACTAACATCGAAGAAAAAGAAGTTAATTCTAGAGACTTAAAATTTGAGAGACTAATATATAGAGACATACGATGTCAGGAACTAAGTTTTGACTATTTACTGTTAATTTGTATGATCATAGTTGTACACGGAATAAACTTATGGTTGTTGTCATTATTTATTCTTTTTGAAACAGGCTGCTGTTGAGAAGTTGCATATACCCGACGAGTTCGAAGACGGTTTGTAACTCTACCTTTAAAGTGCGAGATACAAGATTGAAGCAGCATGGATGGTTAAGTATTCATCCAAACAGTCATCATTCCATCTAATTTTCGGAACTTTAAAACTGCATACAGTTTTGTAGGAAAGTCGAATAGGATTAGAGATATGATGTATCAGAGGTACCAAGAAGCTCCTATACTTGTACAAATAGTTGCGTTAGGGAAGAATAGGTGTACCATTAGTTTATCCATCCATTTTGTTTATAAATCAACTCTTTAGTCTCATCTCTGGTTTAAATGATTAGAAGCGTCAAATGTGTCATTTTGAATTCTTTTTATGATGAGAAATGTTAATAACACGACACATTCTGTGGTTGGCTAAAATTTATTGAAAAATATAGAATTTATTCAATTATGCAGATCACATAAATAGCCTTTAGCTCCAACACATAAGGATCCTAACTAGGGGTAGTAAATATTCTAATTTTCAGAAAAAAAAGTGTCACCTACAATTTAGGATATTATTTTCTTAATTATAATTATACAATTAATCAGGATATGTGCTCTGCTAATTTATGAAACAATTCTATTCTTGGCTCGTTATCCAAAACTCTTTCACAGGTTGGATTATAGATAACTATCGTACTTAATTTGCAGCCTAAGTTCTTAAGCTTTCATATTGAGCCTTTGACAGCGCCTTGATTAGAATGTTAAGTTTGGGAGCTTGACCTGTGTTTCAACATTACTATTTCACCATCCACATTTTACTTGATGAAGTAATGATGGATTTCCAAATGTTTGGTTTTATACAGACAATAGTATTGTCTGAAGATGCGGTTTTTAGCTCAATAGTAGAAAGTACTAATCACGTGTCTTCATTAGTTTAAGTGTATTTTATGGAAGTTTGTTACATTAATTATGCTCTATAGATAGAAACTTATATTAACAAATATTATTAACTAAGAGTTGTTGTTCAATTATAATAACAAAAATCTAGGATAGTTGAGTAATAGTTTACCGAGAAAGAAAGAAACTTCAAGTTGTAACATCAATTCTCAGGGAATTCTTTCGTGAATGTAATTTGAAGTTCGTTAACACTTGAACTGAACTAAGTTACTTATATGCGTTATTCTTTCTTATTTTTACGTTTATCTTTTCATTGGAAATGTGCAGTATTCTACCTCCAATTGAGATTTCTTATGCTTTCTTCTAGAATGACTTTCAAGTCTTTTATTTCAATGTTATTTTCAAGTCCATCCAGAGGCACATATTCTTTTGTTGCACTGGTTTCATCTTTTGTCTCCTCTAGCTCCACTTCTCGTGATTGGATAGAAATTTTCGTATTAGGAACAACACTTTTTGTTGTAGGTATAGTTTAAAGCCTTAAATATCACTTGGGTATAAAATCCCGCGAAGTGTTTAAGTGTTTAAATCCAATATCCCAATTCAATACAGAAAAATCACCTTAATCGGCTATACGAAAAATACTCCCCTAGGAATATTTGTCCAAAAGTGTCTCACAAAAGAGTATCACCCCTACCACTCATTTCGTGTTTTCAACTTTATAAATTAATAAAATACTAACAATTAATATTTATTAATTAAAAAAAATCACAACTTTGTCTCTTGTATGTTAACAAAGATGATTTTTCTTGTATTGAATTATACTATTAGATTTGGTGGGTTTAGAAGGGGATTGAATCCACGAATCCACGAGTTTTCTCCTCTGATAACAATTTGGAAAAATAAAATTAATTTGATGAATTCAAAATAAGGATAGAAAAGATCGTAGGTTCAACTCTTCCCACTAATAAAAATTAACAACTAATATTTAGCGATAAAAACTAACCATTTTTTTTCCTTTAAAAAATTGAATCATATCAAATATTTTCTCCATATTTCTGATCCACTAACCTGCCTAATATGAATTAGATCATTTAACGAATTTAGAAGTTCTATGCCTAATAAACTTCCAACCTATTCAATTTTTGGTGATAAATTAGTGGAATTGTCTCAGCATGTAGCAGTCTCAAGTTGATGCAATGCAGTATGTTATGTGTTGTCCCATAATGACACTTTGTTGCTACTATGTAGTGACCATCATCTCTATGGCTAGTACCATCATCTCCACATGACATTCTAGTCAAATTTCTTTCATCACTTCTAATACATTTTCACACAACAAAAACATAATAATATTCAATCTCCACATTTTTAGCTAAGGTTTGAATTACTTTGATACCACTAATGTAATGACTCATTTAATCGGATAATGCTAATCGAACATAACTAACTAAAACATACACATCTACTGTTGTAATTATATCATTAATAAACAACCCAGTGGAACCTTAAGTTCCCAGAACATGTTATATAAACATAAATACACATCACCCCGCTACTAGAGAAAATTAAAATATCCTTTTAGCTATGAGTATCTCCTCTATTGCTACCAGCAACATAACCTATTCTTGTACAAAATACAATCATAACATTTTACAATAGATCAAAGTGAATTATTATTTTTTTCCTATATCATCCATACAATATGATATACGTACACATACATAGACACACATGTATGTATTTCATGTATGTATTTGTGTGTGTATAAATACACATATATCATTCACACCACACTTGTAACATAAAGAACACATACACAATAAATTAATTTTGAAAAACTTCCAACCAATAATACGAAAATCTTCACTAGCATCTCAATGAAACAATATAATTTATGACATTCAACGTATTTTGGAAGGGCTTTATTAAACACTAGCGTAAACACATGTGCTATCTAAGGATGGCAATGCGGGCCAGTCCGACTCGTTTAGGCCTGGCCTGCTCCGCCCGCACACTTTATGCGGGCTGCAAACACTGACCGCCCCGCCCTGCACTTGGCTTGTGGGCTGACCTGCTTTTTTTTTTTTTTTTTTATTTTTATGATAAAACTTTCAATGTTTAAAAATTGGGAAACTTTAAGAAGTTCACAAAATTAAGTAAAAACTTTGGGGAGTTGGATGATAAATTGATAATTCAACATTTTTATCATATTCATATTCATACTATGACACACACAATGTATTCTTTAAATTTTAGTACATTAAAAAAATACATAATACTTGTCCTTTCCAGTTAACAAGATTTTGAAACATTAATGCAAAAGTCCATAAAAAAAGTAATTAATATACACAAATGCAAATTTTTTTTCTTTTTCAATTTTTATATGGGTCGGGCCACTGCTGGCCTGCGGGCTTACTACCCTGGCCCGCCCTGCATTTTTTCGTGGGCCTGTAGGTCGGCCCAACGGGTCAGGCCCTAATTGCCACCCTTAACGCTATCACACCTGTGTGTTCGTATTTTTTAATATGCGTGATATTATATTAGTAGGTGATGATATTATAATGTTATTAAGTTAATATATAAAATAAAATTATATTTGTTAAAAATAAAGTGAAATATATCAGAAAAAATGAGAAAATAACTGTTGATAAATAAAGAAAAAGAGAAAAAGTACATATAGACCGTTTTATAAAAGACTTGTAAAAGTAATGGTCAATTTTCAAAAATTTAATAAATAATTTTATTTTAAAAGATAAAATTGATATCTTGAAATGTGGAGATAAAAGAGGAAATCCTTTTTATATATATTGTTATAGATATAGATGTTGTAATACATACTATCACCTAACTTAATAAGGAATATGTTAGGGTAATTTATTAACCTAATTTCTAAAAACCTCATGCACAAACTTTTTATCTTCATGTTACCCAATATCTTAATCTACATGATTAAATCTTCAAGAAAACATAAAAAATCTCTCTATACAAAATACTTTCTCTATTCACTTTGATAACCCAGTCAAGCCTTTTACATCCAGATGTCAAAGTCTATACCAATAATATCTTCTCTTAACAAAATACTTAAACTAGGAAGAAATGAAATTAAATCTTAGTAAAAAATTAATTAAAAAATTTCATTAACTCAACTTAATCTTCACGATATTCTCTCCTCGAAGTTGTATTATGTTATAAAAAAAAATTATATTTTAATATACAAAAGATTTAAAACGAAAAAGAGATTTAGATAAATTAATTTTTTTAATGAAATAAAAACTAAAGACTTATAAGTTTTCCTTTTTTTCAGAATTTTTACCTTTTACCTTGTAAAATTTATCTCCATGAAAGGCTAAATGTATAATATAATATCATAATATTTTACTTTAAACTAAATTCCTGATTTTTTTTTCTTAAATCTCTAAAACAAGTATTAATATATTATATTAAAATGAACTCCCAAAAAAGGAAAATAATGACAGCAAATTTTTGGAGGAATTAAAATATTATATAAAATCTCACTTGTTTCATGAAGGTCACTCACAATGAATTTAAATTTAAAAATGTAAATAAAAAAAACAAAAAACACACATTTATAACAAAAGAAAGAAAATGAATATATATATATATATACTCCCAATAATAAAATCTCCTCCCTCGGTTTTGATTTTGATATCGAAAATTCAATTTGCATTTACCGCCAGACGTTTTCGGTCATCATCACTCTGAACCCTGAAGAGAAGTGTCATGGAAGCAGAAGAACCCTTTCAACTTCCTCGTCTATCTCACGGTCTCTCTCTCTCCCTTAGAATTTCGATCGGAACGTTTTGCGTCAATAAGAAAATAGTCACAGTTTTTCTGCTTTTTTTTTTTTTTTTTCTCATAAACATTA
>Ga0214544_1012258_pt1 | contig 11288 bp, 5 predicted proteins | sample CNSS3metaG_FD_160074 | JGI IMG/M metagenome (GOLD analysis project Ga0214544, IMG submission 160074) | Root nodule microbial communities from cowpea collected in UCLA plant growth center, Los Angeles, California, USA - CNSS3 | ecosystem: Host-associated > Plants > Roots > Nodule | place: USA...
TGTCTGTGTGTGTGTGTGTCTGTGTCTGTGTCTGTGTGTGTGTGTGTCTCTGTGTGTGTGTGTGTCTGTCTGTCTGTCTGTGTGTGTGTGTGTGTGTGTGTGTGTGTGTGTGTGTGTGTGTGTGTCTGTCTGTGTGTGTGTGTGTCTGTGTGTGTGTGTGTGTGTGTGTGTGTGTGTCTGTGTGTGTGTGTGTGTGTGTGTGTCTGTGTGTGTGTCTGTGTGTGTGTGTGTGTGTGTCTGTGTGTGTGTGTGTGTGTGTCTGTGTGTGTGTGTGTGTGTCTGTGTGTGTGTGTGTCTTTGTGTGTGTCTGTGTGTGTCTGTGTGTGTGTGTTTGTGTCTCTGTGTGTGTGTGTGTGTGTGTGTGTGTGTGTCTGTCTGTGTGTGTGTGTGTGTGTGTGTCTGTCTGTGTGTCTGTGTGTGTGTGTGTGTTAGTTATTTTAAATATGATTTTTTTAAGTCTTTTTTATTTTTATTAAATTTTTAATAAATTATATTAAATAAATTTAAATTTAAAAATATAGAAAAATATATAATTGAAAAAATTTTAAAAATACTAGCGAAAACACAGGCGCTTCCGTGCCTGTGTGTTCGCTTTTTTTTTTTTATGTAGCTATATGTATAATATTAAGAATAATAAATGACAATTTATGATGAGTATACTACATAGATTGGTTGAATAAGAAAACAGTAAATTACTAATTCGTAAGATTGCATATGAACTAATATTTAATACATTTGATCAAGATTTGGGTTAATGAGCTATATGTGATGGAGTCAATGGTAGTTGTCTATAAATATACAAACTACTTTAGTAGGTGTCTATAAATATACATTCGTTAAAAAATTGAAATATATATTTACTACATACATGATGTAGAAAAAAATTAGTAAATGAAAGTATCATACATTTACATCCTTAACCATTTCTTTAATTGGGAGGCCAAACAAAAATTGATGTCTAAGACCCGTATACAGCTGCTACTTAAGATGTAGTTGGAAGATTATACTATGATTGATTCGCAGGACGCTCTTTAATGAATAAAGAACATATCTAAATATTTGGTTATTAAGTAAGTTGTCATCGTTCCCATTGCGATAGAGGAATTTTCCCGGACTTGCCCAGAATATCTCGGTTGATTACTTTTCCACCATAATGAAAAAGGATAGGAAAAAAAAATGAAACAATAAAAAAACATGAAAAGCGAATAATCATAAATTGGACAATTGGGTATTCAATAAAGATTTAATAGAGATAATCATAAATGAAAAGGAACAATGGAAAATACCTTTTTTGTTTTGTCCAATAAAGATAAATAGCATCAACAAAGTGAGTGTGAAAGCAAAGCCAATAAGCAAGGTAAGACAACTTCATGAAACGAACAGTAATGAAATGATGTTGTTGCAGAGAAAAACAAACGGTAGAATAACAGTTACATGTTAAATTATTTTAAAAAGACGAAAGAATAACCATTAATAAATAAAGATGAAGAGAAGAAGCAGAGACATCCGATTTTATAAAAATCTTGTAAAAGTAACGGTCAATTTTTAAAAATTTAATAAATTATTATATTTAAAGGGTAAAATGAGTATTTTGAAATGTGGACACAAAAAGGGGAATCCCCTTTATATATTGTTATAGATGACTAAAATTAAATATTTAAATTTTAAATAAAATTAAAAAATTCAAATAAAATATAAAATACTATACACATTACATATATAAATAAAATAATTATAATAATATAAATAAAATTAAAAATAAAATAGAAAAATAATTAAATTAAAATAGTAAAATATATTATATATATATATATATTAATTTTTTTAAATTTAAAGTTTTATTATTTTAATTTAAATTATTTTTCAATTTTGTTTTTTAATTTTTTATTTAACATTTTTTTAGAAAAACATAAAATAAAATAAAATAAAATAAAAGTTAGAAAACATAAATTTTAAAATAGAAATTCCGGAAGTCGACTTCCGGGAATGTTTTTTGACTTTCGGAAGTCGACTTCGGGTAATAATTTTTAACTTCTGGTGATACATTTTGACTTCTGAAAGTCGACTTTCGATGATATATTTTGATTTTTGAAAGTCGATATTTTGACTTCCGGAAGTCGACTTCCGGTGATATATTTTGACTTCTGGAAGTCGACTTCCGGTGATATATTTTGACTTTCGAAAATCATATATTTTGACTTCCGAAAGTCGATATCAAGAAGTAATTTTGGGGGTGTGTTGTCCGTAAATTTTCTTAAATGGTCAAAGGATTTTTTGGAAATTTAAAGAAATTTTGGAAGTGCATAAGAAATACTTGGAGGTATAAGAAGAAAGACCCTTTTGGTTGTCATTGAGATAAGACATTGTCTCGTTAACCCATTTTTTTTAACAAAAGAGTAAAATAAAAAATAATTTAAAAGATTCATTCATTTCCCATTATATTACGTGAAGAACGTATATATGTAATAATATTCTAATTTAAATAATTGTTTTGAACTTTTCTGTAATTCAACTTGTAGGTAAAATTAATTACATAACAAGGATGAATTTCTTTGTAACTACGAAAATGATATTTTGAATTTCCATTCTCTTATTTCTTTTTTTACACACCTACGTGGCAAATCATATTTAATTTACAATTTTTTTTCACGTGCCAATGGAGAAAAAGAATGCAAGTGTATGAATTTATACACCTAGATTTTCGTTGCTTGCGGCTAGCATCCTCGTAACTTTCTTGTAGAACGTCTTGGTCCCTCGTTCTCCCATTGCTTGTGGACACTAATGGATCAAAACTTAGGTTCTCCTTACCTGTAGGACCAAAACCTTGTTAGTCGCATTTATTACTTCGAAGGTAAGGATTTATCTTCAAATTTTCATTTATGGACATGATGCATTTCCGACTTTTATTACTTTTGGCCTATTATTCATGATACTTCAACTTAGATCACGCATCTGTGTCTGATATTTTAGGATACTGTATCGATACTTAACAATGAGTATCTAATTTATAAGATCGTAGTATACCACAATAAAATCTTTGAATAATAACAAATTTTAATGAAAAAATAATAATTAGTCACTATATAGTAACAAATTTAGGTACCAATTTAAAAACTAAAATTATTGACAATTAAAATAGTTTCGAAATATTATAATCGGTCTTTAAATTGATAATTAAAATAGTTTATATTATGAGTTGGTTTCTAAATTGGTCACTAACATTATTTGACTACCAAAATAATTTGTTTCTAGATCGATCACTAACATTAGTTATCAGGTTCTGGCTACCAAAATTATTGGTCTCTAATTAGAAAATTAGTCTTCAAATTGGTTTCTAACATATTTTTTATTACTAAAATTGATCATTATTTAAGAGTTTTCTTGTAATGATGCTTTTATACTGACAATAATTTATATTTTTCATGTTGACAACTTTAGTACATATAATTTTAATTTGAATTCATAATTTAACAATCATATATTTATTATGTCTTTAAGAATTATTGTACAATTTTCAATATTCATATATCACGTATCTATCACGTATCTTATTAATCTGAAAATAAACGTATCAACATATCAGATACGTGTCGTATCCGATACACGTATCGTATATGTGCTTTTCGCTATGTAAAAAATCGATATTTGGGTTTAGGTCTTTTGGGTTACCAATTTTTTCCATTTTGGATTTTAATTAGTTTCAGGGCAAATGTTGTTTTTACGGTGGGTGTCGTTTTTTGCTTTGTGTCATTTTTTTTTTATGAAAAACCTAAGATACCTATGTTTTTGGGGGCGGGGCCATTGTGTTTTAAAGTTCAAGACTAAATGTTTGTTCACAATTGAAAATGATTTTTTGACAAATATGCGGAAAGAGCTACTAAAGAGTAATTTTTATTTTTGTATAAAAGTTATAAAAATAAAATAGTAAAATTTTAGAGTTTATTTTTACAAAAACTAGTATTTGATCCGTGGATACGCACGGATCTTTTGTTTTTGTTTTTGTTTTTTTATATTTTGTGTTAAAAAAGTAATTAAGTTTTATTATATTTGAAAAAATTCATTATATAATGTTATAATTATATTTGATTATAAATATAACATTTAAGTTTAAAATTATATAATATAAAAAATTTAAGTTTTAAAAATTTAGTGTATTTCTTTATAATAATAATAATAAAAATTAACTATAAATATGTAGTATTATTTTAATATTAATTTCTTAAATTTAATATATTAGATCATATAAACCTTAATAATACATTCATGAAATGTATGTACTAGTTGAAATAAAATATAGAAATATTATACGTTAGAAATATCGTACAAAACAATAATAATAATAATAATAATTTTATTATTATTATTATTACTATTAAGAATAATAATAATAATAGTGCAAAATAATAACAATCATAATAATAATACTAAATATTTATTAATATTAATAAAACTAACAGTAATATTTATTTAAATAATAATTGTAGTAGAATAGTGTAGGTATATTGTTAATCATGAATTCCATTCACAATGTTCAAAATAAAAATAATAATAATAATAATAATAATAGTAATAATAATAATAAATAGTTATTAATACTAATTATATTAATAATAATAATATATTATTAGTTAGGTGTAGTAAAATAATATTGTTCTAGAATTAAAATTTATATTTATACTTTTGAGTTATATATTAAATTAAAAAAAAATGTACACACAAATCATTGTTAAAATAAAACATAGACATATTATGCATCATGGATCCATATAAAACAAAACTACAAGACAAAGTTTATGATAAATTTTATTAAACAAAAACATAAATATAAAAGTTTAAACCAATATTTAAAATAAATTAGGTATAATTAAATTATATATATACGGTTTGACATATAAAACAGTTAGAATAACATGACATGCGTATACACAATTATTGCTAAAATAAAATGTAGATCTATTATGCATTATGGATCCGGTACAAAAAATAATAATAATAATAATAATAATAATAATAATAATAGTAATAAAATAATAGTAATACTACTACTAATAATACTAAATATTATTAATACTAATAGTAGTAATAAATAGTATTAATCATGTGAAGAAAAACAATATTTTTGTATAATTAAAATTTATACCATCTAATATAGATATATTATGCATTATGAATTCCGAAATAACTAAATAAATACGAAGTTGAAGTTGAGCTTAAGAGTTATTCACAGAAACACACAAAATACAAACAACTTAAAACAATATTAAAAAAATAGTGATATAAAAATTTAAAAATAAAAGCTAAACCTGAAATATTATAAACAAAAGTAATATTATATATATATATATATAATATGAAATATATTATGACATGTGTATCAAAACCATATTTATTAATAATTATATTGACACTAATAATAATATAATAGTGTAGACATATTTTGGATTATAAATTCGGTACAAACTAATAATAATAGTATGAAAAATTTAAATAATTAATCAAATGTAATTTTAATAGATTAAAATATTTATTATAATTATTGAATAGATAATTTATTTTTATAATTATATTTAAGTGTTATAATTGTCAATAATTATATATATATATATATATATATATATATATATAATTATATTCTATTTTCTCAAATATTTCACCCTAAGCTTAACTTGTATTTCCTAGTATTTTTAAATGCAACTCCATTTCTCCTTTTATGTCACTTAAGCTCCAAAACTCATTGTCCAAAAGTTTATGAAAGTGTTTTTACAACAATCTCTTGCTCTCTTGGAAAAAATCCCTAAATGACAGTAAAATAAAAAATATTATTACTCTAAGCTTGTTAATGCATACTCCAATTCTCTTTTTTTTTTTGTCAAATTTCAACTACTTCCATACCAACCAAAAAATAAAGATTCTATGAACAAAATATGTAAACCATTAAGTAAAAAACATAATAAGAGAAACCACAAAGTAAAGGAAATAAGGTTAAACAACGAAAACAAAGACACCTTAAAAAGAAACTCAAGTTGGGTTAAAGAATACCTAACCTTCAAAGTAGATGTTCAAGAAAAAAAAAGTAGAGGAAGACCTTTTGATGAAAAATAACTGCAAAGAAGAAAACAAAGTTTGGTTAAACAAAATAATAGAGAACAATCTTTGATGAAGAAGGAGAAAACTAACATAGAAAAATGGCCAATACCCAATGAAACTCTTTAGGGTTAGAGATACACAACAGAGAAATCAAACGCATTTATTAAGAAAACCCATTTCAAACCTTTAACAACAAACCATGAAAAAAGAACAAACCTTTAACCACAAACCATGAAACCCATTACAAAATCTTAATAAGAAACCATCAAACCAAAACAAACCTTCACAAATTTAGCATATGAACCCTAAAAAAAAAATACACAAACACAAGATATTTCACGATTTTCAAAAACTCATTTCACAATCAAAGAGAAATGTGGTAACATAACAACATTTTAAGGAAACTCATTTCAAACCTTTAACAACAAACCATCAAAACAATACATAAACACACTTTCAACACAAACAATGACGCAGAAAAAAGGGTTAAATATGTTTTTGATCCCTTAACTTTCAGTAAATTTTGGAATTAGTCCATTTTGAATCTTTGGACCAATTTAGTCTTTCATCATTCAGAATATGTGGATTTAGTCCTTTTAATCAAATTTTGTTAAGTTTATTTAATGTTTTGTACGCCTTTCAGGGTTGTATTTGAGTTGTTTATACTGTTTGACACATTTTTGCTTTAATGTTAAGTCAAATACTATTATGAAACGTGCTTGAAATGTCAAATAAACTTAACAAAATTTGATTAAAAGAACTAAATCCACATATTTCAAAAGATGAAGGACTAAATTGGTTCAAAGTTTCGAAATAGACTAATTCCAAAATTCACTGAAAGTTAAGGGACCAAAAACATATTTAACTTCGCAGAAAAATGGCAAAGAATTGCATGGTAAAAAATTAAAGAAAAATTGAAACTTTGACACCTAGAAGACGAAAACGAAAACTCACAGCTACAACCACCACACTCCACAGACGACCATGCTAGCCACCATACACCATACAAGGAAAAGAAACACCAATAAAATTAAAATATTATTAAAAACTAAAATAAAATTAAAAATTACCGATTGGATTGAAAATCATTTGAAAGCTCTTAGCTTTCCTAAAAAAGGAGTGAAACCATGATCGAGGAGTTGGAAAAACAAAAAATAAAAGAGGTGGGTAATGGCAGCAAAGGCAATAGGGCAAGGATTGAGAAGAAAGGTAAGGGGAGGAGGAAATCAGAAATAGAAAAGGAAGAGTAAGGATATGACAAAAAGAAAAGGAATCAAAGGAGTATCAGAGGTTTGAAATTTGAAATGCATAATAAAATTAGTGCTCAAAAGAAATTATGGAAAAAACAACATATGTCAAACTAACAAATAGGGTTAATAAAGGGAATTGGATCAAAACATTATCAGACTTCTAAGAACGAGAAAACCAAATAAAAGGACATGTGTCAGCAACTTAAATACGGGTATTTACCTAAGCTTCTAAATTGAATTATTAGTAAAAGGCTATGAATGCTAAGTGACATGCTTTACAACAAAATCAATCTTGATTTCTTTTCAATCTTCCAAAAGGTAAGAGTTCTATTGGTTGTAAATGTGTCTACATGGTTAATTATCATGCCAATGATAATTAACCATGGTTGAAAAAGATATAAGGTCAAATCAGTGGCCAAAGGTACACATAATTAGAAGGCGTGGACTATTTTGGTACTTTCTCCCCTATTGCTAAAATCATTACAATAAGAACGGTTCTTGCCATGACAATTATTGAAGGATGATTTCTGGAGCAACTGATGTGAACAATGATTTCCTTCATGGAGACCTTCATAAGGAGGTTTACATGGTCCCTCTTCCTAGTTCCTCTAAAGTTTACTGATTCATAAATCCATTTATGGCCTAAAACAAACTAGCAGGCAAATGACATATCATCTTATCTACCACTTTTCTTTCTCTTAAATACAAATAATCCTTTACTAATCAAGCTTTGTTTGTTGCATCTACTTCTCCTTCTTTTACCACATTATTAGTTTACGTGGATGATATTTTTTAGCTAACAATGATTTTAAAGAGATTAATTATTTTAAGAATGTCTTAGATAGTAAATTTAAAATGAAAGACCTTGGTTCTTTAATATACTTTCTTGGTTTTAAAATTGCAAGGTTGAAATGTTGAATTCACATGAATAAGAGAAAATATATTCTTGAACTTTTTTAAGACAGTGGTTTGATTGGTTCTAAACCTACAAACACTCCTTTGGATCCTTTTATTAAACTTCAAACAACTCAAGGACAATCTTTTTTTGATGTTGTTGGTTATAGGCGGTTCATTATCAAACTTTTGTATCTTACCATCACTCGACTGAATATTGCTTATTTTGTATAACAACTCAGCCGATTTATGTTCAAACGTCTTGATACTCATTACAAGGTTGCGCTAAGAGTCCTCTATTACTTAAAAGGATCTCATGCTCAAGGTCTGTTTTCATTTGCTACTTTGAAGCTTAGACACTCAACTTTTGTTGATTTTGATTGGACTTACTACTTGGATACTGAAGATCTATCATTGGGTTATGTGATTTTCTTGGCATTTTATTGATCTCTTAGAAATAAAAAAACCTATTTCTTGTTCTACCTCTGAAGTTGTTGAGTATAAACACTAACACAAAAAGTGCTTGTAACATCTGTTATTTTCAGCTTTTGACGACTGCAAAAATACCAACATCATATATGGTGATGTTAAAATTGACGTCTAAAAAAATCGATGTTCAACTACGCCAACAGGAGGGAAAAAAGGCTGAAATTGACGTCTGTCCTTGCACTGATAAACGTCAAGGGACATCGGACAGTGCTATACCCGACATCCCTTGGCGTTTGTTAGTGAAAGGATAGACGTCAAGTTTAGCCGTTTTTTTTTTAATTTTGGCTGTATTTACATATAGACGTCAAGTTAGTGTCTTCTGATAGAGGTGATGGATTCTTGAAGCGCTGAAAAGATAATACAGATTCATTATGCATGAATATCATTGTTTAAAGTTTGATATGATTTATAATAACGTAAAGATATATACATATATTATTACCTCTATCCATTCATCTTTAACTGCAACTCATTTTCATACTCTTCACTGATGCAACGCTCATTCATCTAGCTTCGATCCATACTATTTTCTTTTCGTACAAAACTTCATCAATCTCAAATTTTTAATTCTCACAAGGTAAGACCCTACCTATTCGAAAAAATTATTTTTCATAATTTTCCTACACGTATACGAAGAAGTCAAACATCATAAATTTGACAATTTTGATAGCATTTCGCATTGGTCTCTGAAGTACACGAAATGAAAGAGATCAATCATGATCACAATCAAGTATGCATCTAGAGAACAACATAAATTGGCTCAATCGAAATTTTATCAAATTTATGCATAAACCTCAATATACACATTATAGGCAATTATGAAAAATAATTTTTTCAAACTGTCTGATCGGAAAATTCAAGATCTAATACAAACGATTAAAAATTTAATCATTTGTACTAGATCTCAAACGGAAACTAAGGTTCGCTAAAAATTGTGAACTAAAATTGTAATAAATCTTCACATATAAAATAACATGCAATAATAATATTAAAAAATAAAAATAAAAATATTTTAATATGCAACAAATCTAATAATAAATATAAATTTTATTCCAAATTTATCAATTAAATTTATCAACTATCATAAAATTTGAAATAAAAAAATAAGCCAAAAAAATCAACAAAATACATTAAAATCATTTTAACATGCAACACATCTTATAATAAATCTAACTTTTATTCCAAATATATCAAAAATCATAATTTTCCTAATAAAAAAAATAACCGAAAAAAATATACAAAATAAACGCATACATAAATTAGAGGAAAATGAAAAACTAACCTCTTGTAGCAAAAACAAGGATGCAGATGGAGGAGGGTGGGCTGTCGACGAAAAGCTTCATGGTGCAAAGAGGGAAAATCCTGCATTTATGTAAAATGGAGAGCAAAACGAAATCCAATCGGTTCAAAATGCTTAAATCAGTGCACAAATGAAAACCCAACAAGATTAAAGGTCGAAAAGTCACCTACAGAGGTCGCGCTGGCCAGCGGATGGCAGAGAAGGCTCGTGGAAAGGAAGAGGGGTTAGGTTTTCGCGGTGCTGTGAGTGATTTTATGAAGGGGGACGTCAGTTCTGGTACTAACCGACGTTAAGGGACGCCAGATTAGTAAAGAAACCGACGTTACGGGACGTCGGGCGCATGGGGAACATACGTCATGATGGGGGGACGTCGGGCGCGTCAGTAACCGGTGTTACGAGATGTCGGGTAATTACTGCACATACGTCAAATTGACGCTTTATTTACGAAACTGCCACCGATCATTTTTGACTTCTGTTTACTCTTCGACAGATGTTAACTGAATGACGTTATAGACTCTTTTTGTGTTAGTGAAAGCTTTGACCGGTCTTTCTTGTGAAATTCAATGGTTATATTATCTCTTTTATGATCTTCATGTTTTCTTAAATCCCACTTATGTACATTGTGACAATCAATTTGCCATTTACTTAGCTCATAATCGTATGTTTCATGAGTATACCAAATACATCGACATCGGTTGTCATCTAATTCATGAGAAAATTCAGCCAGATTTAATTCACTTGCTTCTTGTTTCTTCCTAAACCCATCTTGACGATGCCTTCAGCAAACCTCTTTCATCACACACCTTTGTAACATTCAACATTCCAACTTGAGGAGATATTACTCTATAATTTTCCTTATTTGTGATACAGTATAGTTGCACGTTATAATTTGTTTTTGTATCAATTTTTTTTATATAATTATATATTAGCGTTGTTTCTTCCATCTTTTTGTAATATAATGATAATTTTTATAAAATATGAGAACTAAGATCTTTAATATTTTGTTTAGCTTTCCAATGTTTCGTTCCTACTTCGCTTTGATATCTCTTTTAACATTTTAGCTGCAAAACTTATGAGTGGAGTGCAAATCTAAGCATAGAGAATTTACTTCATTTATGTTCTAAATCATTTTAGTATGGTGAGAGATTAAAATAGTTCCTTCTGATTTGGAATTGGTAATGTCAAATGTTTTTTTTTTTCATTCTAAATACGTCTAGTACTTTATTGATATATACGTGCTTTATGTGATAAGAATTACAACTTTATAT
>Ga0214544_1012262_pt1 | contig 11284 bp, 5 predicted proteins | sample CNSS3metaG_FD_160074 | JGI IMG/M metagenome (GOLD analysis project Ga0214544, IMG submission 160074) | Root nodule microbial communities from cowpea collected in UCLA plant growth center, Los Angeles, California, USA - CNSS3 | ecosystem: Host-associated > Plants > Roots > Nodule | place: USA...
ATCAACACTCAATCTATTCTATCAGCCGTTTGCCTTCTTCCACTAATGCTCTGCAATTCACCTGTACCAATGGATATTACAGCCAGTATTAGAATGGGTAAAAGAAGAATGATCAGGGTTTCAGGAATGGAAAAGAATAGCAGAGAGGCAAAGCAGAGGGGAGCAACACCTGGACTGTCTTCCCACGTAATCCTTTAGCCGTATATTCTCTTTCCTTGGCCTAGTGCCTTTCCTGATTTTCCTCTCACCTGGATCAGCAGCCACGTGTCCACCTTTTCTAACAGCATTTGACACTAATTTCCCTTCTTTCTTGACACCTGTTACATAGAGGAAGAGGAAGAGGTGGAGGATTTCCGAGGTAGAGGTAGTGGAAGACAATTATTCTACAAAGCTAAAGTTGAATGCTTTAAATGACACAAACTTGGGCACTTTCAATATAAAAGCCTTATGTGCGAGAAGAAGGCAAATTATGTTGAAGTAGAAGATGAGATGGAACAAGAGGTGGGCTCTTGTTAATGGCCTCCACAAATTTGCCTCATTATTCATACTAGGTCTTCACCCACAATTAGAAATAGGAAAGATGTAACGTCCCTACTAGGAATTACTTAATTAAAATAAATAAATAAGAATTGAAAATCAAATGCCATAATTTTATTATTCCCAAATGCGGGAAAATTTAAAAATTATTCATTGCGCCATAATTTAAACCAAACTAAAGTAATAATATTATTACAAGTTCCAAAATCTGACAAAATAGCAGAAAACATAATAAAATCCCTAGCTCAAAGTTCCCCAAGCTAGCCCTTTCTCCGTCGCTATGCATCAACAACATCACCTGTAATATCATCTGCTCCCGTGTGACAACTCACACGATCATCGCCAAAAACAAACAAAAAATGTGAGCTCATAATAAATTAACACGTAAGTTAATAATACTAAAAACACCCAACTAATTTATTCTAGTTAGTTATTGACCAAGACCTTAATACCCCAAGGCTTTACAACCTTCAATTCACACAAAACAGTTAACCTTGGACTCAGGATTTATGATGCTCACAGAAACCTGCCCGCTAGTGGTCCTACCTCTACGAACCTCCTCGCTCGTAGTCCTACTCTAAAAACCTCCCCGCTCATCCTGCTCTACGGACCTACCCGCTCGTAGTCCAACACACGTGATCCACCAACTACGAACCTCCTTGCTCACATCATCTCTCAAGTGTGAGCACGGAACATACGAACCTCCCCGCTCGTATCCTCACACGAGAGTAACATGATATGAACCTCATCGCTCATATGGTCACGTGTTCACCACCATCTATGAACCTACCCGCTCATGACACAGCATCTCGTGATCCAAGTCCTGCATCAATGCGTACGGCAACACACGCAAGCCAATACCTACACGCTATCGCCCGGCGCTGCCTAAGTGCCGCTAGGAAGTAATACTGTGCAGACCGTCTAGCGGGGCATCCTCGTCGCCAAGCGCCAGGATCCAGTCAGACCCATTGTTTTAAGGTCTATCGCTTGGCGGATCATACCTTGTCGTCAGGCACCACACGTGGCAGGAACATCCATGCTGCTCCTATCGCCTAGCGGCCACACCCGTGCTGCAAAGCGCTATATCATTAGCGAAACTCCATTGGTTTTAGCACCCCCAAACAGATTGGCTTACAACCCAAAGCACTTCCAAAGGTCCAAATATACACTCGTTAATCAAGGTTAAATTCTTGGTATTCTACAGCCCTCATATGGTTCAAGTGCCTTTAATTCATAATTGTCAATTCTTTTATTCCAGACCTATGATTTTACCAAGTACTTTAACATTGCATAATACCTCAATCAAGCTTATGGAAGTGATCACCAATCCAGTATCTTACAAATTTAGGCACACTACTTCTACTACCTTGCAATGATCCAAACTTACCTTCAAATATCCTTTTAATTACATTTATACAATTCATGAGTGATACCTAACCCAATATTGCATAATCATTTAGTATCCAACTATACATACTGAAAGAACCATGTTTTCTAGAGCCTAAAATTCTCATGACATTATTCTTTTGTTCCATTTTTAATTACCATTTTAATATCAATTCACACTTACACATTACATAATCCACACCATCCCCTCCTATTCCTCACTCGTTCCAAATTATTGAAGTTTTCTTGCCTAATTCTCATCAATACAGATTTACATTAAGATCGCAGCACACCCCTTTTGCATCCCAAATAGCCATACGCTAAACTAGAAAATATCCAATCATTGCCTGGCGGCGGATTATGCGCCGCCAGGCGGCGTATTAGATTCAGGAGAAACCCAAATTTCCCTATCCCTACAATAACCCCAAATCTGTCCCAGCCCACTCTCATCATACAATTAGACCAATTTCATAGATGACTCAAGGAACGCATTACACAAGTCGTTTTTACCCTTTATATAATACTTAACATTGATAATCAGAATCACCATTGTTCTTCCTAACCAAAAATCTTGCATTTCATAATTCTACATCATAACACATCTCCAACTTCGTTTAATATCAGTTAACTATCATCATAGTATCCCTCATGACCAATGCTCCACCAGAAATTTTAAGGCATCAAAAGTAAATTAAAAACAACCAAAACACACAAAGTGCACGTGTAAACTGGGTAGAAAAGTGATGCGTCGCCTTTGAATACCTGTCAGTCGGTTCATAGAAAAACCCAGTAAACTGGGAAGAAAATTGATGTGTCGCCTGGCGGCACACTCATGACTAGGGGTGGCAAAACGGGTCGGCCCGGCCCGTTTTGGCTCGGCCTGCCTGTGGCCCGCCAAAAATGGGCTGGGTCGGGCTGGCCCACCACCCAAAAACGGGCTGTATATTGTAACCCGTCCCGTTTTAAGGCGGGCTGGCGGGTCCGCGGACTGGTTTTTTTTAAAAAAATAATTAATTTTTTTAATTTTTTTTAATTTTTTTGTAATTTTTTTAACTTTTTATAAATTTTTGTTTATAAATCTATTATATATATATAAATTTATTTATATAATATAAAAAATATATTATTTTTTTATTTTTTTAATTATTTTTTATTTTAAACATAAAAAAATAAAAGAAAATAAAAAATGGGTTGGCGAGTTGGCCTGTTTTAGCCCGCTAAACTGGCAGGCTAGGTGGGCCGGGTTACAGTGGGCTGGCGGACTGAAAATTTTAACCTGGCCCGCCCTTTTTTTGGTGGGCTAGCAGGCCTAATCCATTTTGACATCCCTACTCATGACCGCCAAGCGGTTTCTGGGCAGAAACCAAGAAACTACGAAAAACCGCGTAAAAGAGAGGGAATTTCATGCAATAAGTCATGGCAATGTTAAACACAGTATTCACGAATCAAAACAGATCAGAATAGCTCCCCTTACCTAGATTCCTTGCTCGAATTTGAGTTTGGTGTGTGTCCTTAAACGAAAACTCTCTTAGCATTTGCTTCCACTCCAACAATGGCTTCCACCTTCAATTCTCTCTGCAAACCAGCACGAACTCTCTGGAAAAATATCTGCCCAATGACCCATACTAAATGCAGTACTTCACTCCCCTCTAATTCCCTTCTCTCTCTAAGTTACTACCCCCTTAATCACCCTTTACTCCACCAAAACGAAAATTAAATAAAAATGCTTAATGGTTATTCAATGATCATTAACAGAGTGTTTCTCAGCCTTGGCATCTCGGGTTCCTATGCCTTTTCACATTCATGCCAAAGGAAATTTTTGGTAAAAAGAAAGTTTAATTCATTCTTAGTGAGATTTGAACACAGAACCATTCAATTACACAGTCAATGCATAACTCATTCAACCAATTCATGTTTCATGATAATTCCTATAATTTTACGATTATATTATCACTATTCACATTCAAACATACATTAAAATAATACACATATTAAAATAACATACAATTGGCATACATAGGACACGAATCTAAGTCCTCTTACACAATTTAGTACTCTCAACCATTTGAGCTAGTACTTTTCTACATCATAACAATCCGCATTAAATTCCATAAAGGCTCCTCCTACCCTTATTTATTAAATAATTATTTATTTAATTATTTAAATTTCTTGGGTCTTACAAAAGGCGCTAAAGGGACTCCCTATCTATGTCCTTTGAGGGGTCTAAACTCATCTATCGAGCTACCATTCATGAAGAAGCATATAATCATTAATTATATGCACACTTTTATCCATGTCATCATTTTTTGTGCAAAACCCAAGTTTCACCATCATGTAGTGGAAGGATTTCATCTTAACAAATTCATAAGCTTTTTCTAAGTCCTACTTTATAATAATATAGGCAAGGGGTGTCAAAATTAGTCAACTCGGCTCACACAGCTTGACTCACCATGGATTGAGCTAACTAAGTCAACTTAAACCCATTTCACTTTTTAATGAGCCAAAAATTTTGTAATCTGGCTTGACTCACCACTGGTGGGTTAGTATGTTAACCCACTTAAGGATGTTTTGCTCTACCAAATTATTTTGTATATTTATTATTGTAAAATTAAAATGGATTGACTTACTACGATTTTGGTAGGGATTAACTAAGGATAAGTGGTTACAATTTGCTACGATTTTATTAAGAATTAGTTAGAGATAAGTTATTATAATTTGCTACAAATCAGTTAGGGATTAGTTAGGGTTACGTTGTTATAATTTGCTATAATCAACTAGGAATAAGTTAGGGATATGTTGTTACAATTTGCTTTTATTTTGCTAGCAATTAGTTTGGGATCAATTGTTACAATTTGCTTGGGATCAATGATGGATTAATTAGGGATAAGTTATTATATATTGCTATGAATCAACTAAGGATTTGTCATGGGTCATTGGCTACAGATTACCTAGGGATGAGCTATGAATATATTGTTATATTTTGCTACAAGTTAGCTAGGGATACATTATTATATTTTGTTATGGATCAGTTAAGGATTAGCTCCGGATAATTTGTTTTGAAACTAGCTTGGAATTAGCTTGGAATTAGCTACTTTCTAGCTTGCAATTCAGCTAGAAAGTAGCTAGGGATTAATATGTTCTCTTTAAATTCATTAGCAGGGCTTTAGAAAGATATTTGCAACAAAAATTATGAGCATTACCGACGGAATAGTTCCCTTGCTATTTAGTTACTTATATTTAGCGACGAAATAGTATCTTCGATCCTTTCTCATTAATTGTTCGCTAAATAATTTTACGAGAAATCAACAAGAGTTTATCTAAGAATTATTTCATCTCAAATTTGTTATTTTCTTGTAGTAAGTTAGTCACCCAACTCGTTGGCTTTATCATTGCTAACTATAATGGGAGTGTTCTAAAATAAAAGAAGTTAGTGTCTTGACAAAGAAAAAAAAAAAGATATGTCGTTTTAAATTAAAAAAAAAAAACAAAAAAGGAAGTGCATATAATAAAAGGAAAGTATAAAAGGCATGACTCAAACTGAAATTATGATTTGAGTAAGTCAGTGTTGCCTGTAAATTAATTGCATTCCTTTCTTTCCGATTTTCAGAAAGTACTTTCTATGAAACAATTATCAGTAGGTTTCCTTGAATATAAAATGGACCACAAAATAATGTGATTTTTAATAAAACCATCCAATAATAAAAAATGTATCTGTAGTATTTTTCAATTTTATATTTTAAAAATATTTTGTGAAACGCAAAAAAGGGAAGTGAAAAAAAATGCTCAAGAAATTTATTTCCCTAACTGGTAAAATAATTCCCCGTTAATCTAACTTCAGCTTGTTGCTTTTTGCATCCTAAAAATTACTTTTTACACCCCCAATTATTTTTACCTTCCGAATTACCCAATCCTAATGGTAAAAGACAGCTGTAGGAAATTATTTTTGGGTGGAGAAGGTAACTATTTCAGAATGATACTATTACTTTTTACACTCTTAGATTTCTATTTACACGTCCCAAATCTTTATTTTACTGTTATTACCATATATACCGTTTTATCAAAAAAAATATAAACCCTAAACTCCACTTTGGTTATTACCTTAATCTTTTTCTATCAATATTACATATTTCTCTTAATTTAGTTTTATTGTAATTCTAGTAAGTTAATATAAAAATACTTTTTTGGTCACATTTTTTATTTTTGTATCACAAAATTTGGAAATATTTTGTTATTTTCGTAATATCGAAAAATACCTTTTAAGAGAGTTATGTAGAATAATTCTGGGGACCATTTTACAAGGTACTTTATGGAAATGGCTCAAGGAATAGGGGAGTGGATTTACTAATAGAGTGTGTGTAAATAATAAAAAATGCCCTAACCTGATTATTGTTCCCAACAAACAACTTAGGACCTGATTTAGCAAATTAAGCACACCCAATTACGAATTAGTTCAAATTATTGTATGCTTAACTGCACTAACCCAAAACACAGTAACCGAAACGACCTAAAGTGAAAATAGTTAGAACCCCAAAAAATAAAACATTAACGTGAAATAAAACAGAGAATATAAAGAGAATTTGTGGCTGAGTTATATAGTTTTCACTCATTTTAATTTTTTTAACGTTTACATAAGTTTTAAATTTTTATAAATTCCGAATTAATCTTATTTATTTTTATAATTTCAAATTTAGTAAACCAAAAAAAAAAAAAAATAATTAAAAATAAAAGAAAACAAAAGACATATCTAAAATTAAGAGACTAACAATATGTAAACTTAATTCTTATTATTCGATTTCAAGTGTAACTTGAGAATCATTGTTGATTCAAAAAGAGTACATATGAACAGTTAAAGTAAAACCATACATTTAAACATTTTTGTGAGTAAATAAAGCAAGTGAACCTTCCGGCAAAGTTAAAATGGAAACTTGAGGAATATTTTTCTTCTTATGTTATCGATGGGAAGTATTTAATTAGGTTTTCAGGAATATTAGTTGATTATTTTAATGGCTGTTTTTATTCAATCATATTTTTTACTTTTAAAGTTCAAATAAAAAATATTATACGAGAAATTCAGTTCGGATTCACTTAAACTGAATAAAAGAATACAATAAGAAAGAAAAAAAAAACTTTCCTTGTTCAGAAACATAATATTGATAAAATGAATATTTAATAATAAAATAAAATGTCTTGGGTTAAAATTTAAAAATATTATAATTTCTTATGATATTTACAAAAAAAAAAAAAAAAAAACTTTCCTTGTTCAGAAACATAATATTGATAAAATGAATATTTAATAATAAAATAAAATGTCTTGGGTTAAAATTTAAAAATATTATAATTTCTTATGATATTTACAAAAAAAAAAACAATAAATGATGTATCATGACACTTTTAACCTTTTTTTTCAATTGAGATAATGTTAAATGTTAGTATTTAAAATTTTTATATTTTTCAATTTAGTTTATATTGTTTTCTTTTAATTGTGAGACATAGTTGTTAGTATTAAATTTGAGTTATGCATGGATCAAAATGGTCACATTAATAATAATGAAATTGTGTTTATTATTATTTATTTCATTATCAGATTTATTGAATTCATATGATAATGTCCTTTATTATAACTAAAAACTTATTATTATGATAGAGATTATAATAATGAGAAATAAGTCTTATATCATTTTTATTTAAATAATTCTTGATATATGATTATTGGAATAGGATATCATGAATCCATATAGATCAAAATATGTAGTGGTCTTTATAAGATAAAGATTAAAATATCTCATTTTTTAAATTACACATAAATGGTACATATAGAGATATGACATTGAATTGACTAAAAGGAGAATTCCTAATGATTAATATTGTCTTCAAATTGTCAATGGAAAATTCTCTTGAAGAAATATATAATTTTCTTAGACTTTATCATAGAAATGATAAGTTATTTATTATACTTTGATATCAAATGTACTACATAGTACACAGTAAATAGCCACCAACAACCTTCAAGGATTCTTACATTGTAGTACACAGCAAGCAGTCACCAACAACCTTCAAGACTGCTTACTCTATAGTACACAATAAACAGCCACCAGGAACCTTCAAGGCCGCTTACGCCATACTAAGGAACCCTTGAGTACACAGTAAGCAGCCACCAACAACCTTCAAGATTGCTTACTCTGTAGTACACACTAAACAGCCTCCAACAACCTTCAAGGATGCTTACTCTGTACTAAGGAACCCATTAGTACACAGTAAGCAGCCACCAACAACCTTCAAGGTTGCTTACTGTTTAGTACACTGTAAGAAGCCACCAACAACCTTCAAGGTTGCTTACTCTGTAGTATAAAGTAAATAGCCACCAGTAACCTTCAAGGCCACTTACGCCATACTAAGGAACCCTTTAGTACAAAGTAAGCAGGCACCAACAAACTTCAAGGTTGCTTACTCTGTAGTACACATTAAAAAGCCACCAACAACCTTCAAGGATTTTTACACTGTAGTACACAGCAAGCAGCCACCAACAACCTTCAAGGCTGCTTACTCTGTAGTACACAATAAACAGCCACCAGAAACCTTAAGGTCGCTTACGCCATACTAAGGAACCCTTGAGTACACAGTAAACAGCCACCAACAACCTCCAAGATTGCTTACTCTGTAGTACACACTAAACAGCCTCCAGCAACCTTCAAGGCCGCTTACTCTGTACTAAGGAAGCCATTAGTACACAATAAGCAGTCACCAACAACCTTCAAGGCTGCTTACTGTTTAGTACACAACAAGCAGCCACCAACAACCTTCAAGGCTGCTTACTCTATAGTATACAGTAAATAGCACCAGCAACCTTCAAGGATGCTTACGTCATACTAAGGAACCCTTTAGTACAAAGTAAGCAGGCACCAACAACCTTCAAGAGTGCTTACTCTGTAGTACACAGCAAACAGCCACCAACAACCTTAAAGGCCAGTTACTTTGTACTAAGGAACCCCTTAGTACACTGTAAGCAGCCACCAACAACCTTCAAGGATTCTTACACTATAGTACACAACAAGTAGCTACCAACAACCTTCAAGGCTGCTTACTCTGTAGTACACAATAAACAGCCACCAGGAACCTTCAAGGCCACTTACGCCATACTATGGAACCCCTGAGTACACAGTAAGCAACAACCAACAACCTTCAAGATTGCTTACTATGTAGTACACACTAAATAGCCTCCAGCAACCTTCAACGCCTCTTACTCTGTACAAAGGAACCCATTAGGACACAGTAAGCAGCCACCAACAACCTTCAAGGCTATTTACTCTATAGTACAAAGTAAATAGCCACCAGCAACCTTCAAGGCAGCTTAGGCCATATTAAGGAACCCTTTAGTACAAAATAAGCAGCCACCAACAACATTCAAGGTTGTTTACTCTATAGTACACAATAAACAACCATAAGCAACCTTAAAGGCCACTTACTCTATACTAAGGAACCCCTTAGTACACTGTAAGCAGCTACTAACAACCTTCAAGGGTACTTACTTTGTAGTACACAGTAAGCAGTCACTAGTAACCTTCAACGTCGCTTACTCCGTACCAAGGAACCCCTTAGTACACAGTAAGCAACCACCAACAAAATTTAAGGCTGCTTACTTTGTATTACACAGTAAATAGCTACCAGCAACCTTCAAGACCGCTTACGCCATACTAAGAAACCTCTTAGTACACAGTATGCAACCACCAACAACCTTCAAGGTTGCTTACTCTGTAGTACACAATAAACAGCCACCAACAACCTTCAAGGCCGCTTACTCTGTACTAAGGAACCCCTTAGTATGCAGTCACCAGCCACCAACAACCTTCAAGGCTGCTCACTCTATAGTACATAATAAACAGCCACCAGCAACCTTCAACGCCGCTTACGCCATACTATGGAACCCCTGAGTACACAGTTAGTAGCAACCAATAACCTTCAAGTTTGCTTACTCTGTAGTACACACTAAACAGCCTCCAGCAACCTTCAAGACCTCTTACTCTGTACTAAGGAACCCATTAGTACACAGTAAGCAGCCACCACCAATCTTTAAGGTTGCTTACTATGTATTACATAGTAAATAGCCACCAGCAACCTTCAAGGCCACTTACGTCATACTAAGAAATCCCTTAGTACATAGTAAGCAGCCACCAACAACCTTCAAGGCTGCTTATTTTGTAGTACACAGTAAACAGCCACATGCAACCTTCAAGGTTGCTTACTCTGTACTAAGGAACCCCTTAATACACTGTAAGCAGCCACCAACAACCTTCAAGGCTGCTTACTGTGTATTACACAGTAAACAGCCACCAACAACCTTCAAGGCCACTTACTTCGTACTAAGGAACCCCTTAGTACGCAATAAGCAGCCACTAACAACCTTCAAGGTTGTTTACTCAGTAGTACACAGTAAGTAGCCACCAGCAACCTTCAAGGTCGGTTACTCTATACTAAGGAACCCCTTTGTAAACAGTAAGCCACCATCAACACTTATGTTGTTCAGTCTACATTGAGGAATACACCAGTACGCAGTAGGTTGCCCTAAGCGTTGAACTGACATGCAATAAGGAAGCCTCCATAAACAATACATTATGAATTTGTACGAGTTATAGGTAATCATCCCTATCCACTCAGCTAACTACGCGGGTAAAAAGTATCCAGCCCTTAAATCCCACATTGCCACTAGATCTAGAAGGAGTTAAAAAGGTATTTTGGACCCAAAAGCCTACTCTAGGTAGGCCCCACAGGTAAAAAGGTATAAATAGCACACTGTTTTATGCATTCATTACGCATTAAAATATTCTCTGAATCCCTGACATCATCAATGCTAACTTAAGTATCAGAGTGTCTTTTGCAAGCATTCATGCGCCGTCATCGAAGCTTCATCAAAGTAGGAACATCAAGCCAGCAACCGAGCACTAGAGCAATTCAGTAGACTTGTGGAGTACAACTTGGTCCTATAAGAACAGATGTCAATCTTGATTAATAAATTAATGAGTTAATTAATTACCGGTTTAGTAGCAAACCTACGAGTTTTGATCTTTGTTGGACAAAAAGATATTATTAATTAAATTGAAGAGTTTAATTTTAATTAATAATTATTTTTTAAGTGGAATATTATTAAATTTTTTGCTAACTTCAAAACTATAATTAATATAAAATCTGAAAATCTATAAATTGTAAGCAAATAAATATTTTTATTAATATGATTGATAAAAATATCTTATTTATTACTAAAAGCAATAAACCTAGAGAGAGATTTTAAAATAAAAAGAAAAATTATTATGTGGGCTTTTCTATTGTTTTCATAAGATGAGATTATATATATATATATATATATATA
>Ga0214544_1012263_pt1 | contig 11284 bp, 8 predicted proteins | sample CNSS3metaG_FD_160074 | JGI IMG/M metagenome (GOLD analysis project Ga0214544, IMG submission 160074) | Root nodule microbial communities from cowpea collected in UCLA plant growth center, Los Angeles, California, USA - CNSS3 | ecosystem: Host-associated > Plants > Roots > Nodule | place: USA...
TATATATATATATATATATATTTCTTATTAGGTGAGTAACTTACCTAAAGTCTTGAAATATGAAATATAAATTAGAACAATAAAAGAAACCTTAATATTAATGTTAATTGTCATTATATTATATATTACATAAAATTATAAAAAAACATAGAATAATGATTGTATCTTGATTTCATATTTGATATTTGATATTTTAATATGAGAGTAAAAATAATAATTTAGTTGAGGATAAAAAGGGCTAAATGTTATTAAAAGAAAGGGGGATAAATATTGAGCAGATGCCGCATATTACCTAAAGAATCAAATTATGTATAAGATAAAGATCAATAATGTTTTTCCTTGTTTTCAATTTTATAAAGAGTGCCAAAAGTAAAGGCTAAAAAGGATACAACTTTTGCAGATTAAATACATCAACAACAAAAATATTGAATTTGAGTTTCTAACCAAAATCGATATTCATTTTACTCTTCATCAAAAATATAATAAGTAGGTATATGCATGTATTTGAGTCATTTCAATTGTCACCTCAAACTCCATAAATCAACGTACTTTTCATTTTATTTAGAAAAAAAAAATAGACTACCACAAAAGAGGTGCTCATAACTATGGCTACCTACACAAGAAACGAACTTAATTACATACAAATGATCAAAATGACAAGAAAAAAATCGTGATAACAATAAAATACACACTTTTATTGTTTCTTTCCCTACCATCTTGTACTTCTATCGACAACATACAAAACTTTTAACAATCGTAAATAATTACTAAAGAATCTTAGGTATGGAAATTTTGTTCTTCAAAAATGAATGTGTTTGAAAATTCAAAAGTAAATGAAAGTGCATTAAAATAAGAGTCAAAGATAAAGAAAAAATAACCAGAAATGATTGGTAAAACACCAATCACTATTATGATTTGACCCTAATCATCCTTGAGGAAGATCTATGGAGATAAAAACATCTTTTTCCTATTTTTTTTTCTTTTCATGCACTCTATTTGTGGGTTGCAAGTTCTCCACCAACATCAAATGGACAACTAGTACACCACTCTCTGGAGACCTTTACAAGTATGTGAGACTTTTCTTGTGCTCTATTGTTGTTCTCCATTTCTTGTGCATTTATAGCATTAGATTGCTAATTATTAATGCACTAGAAGACAGCCGCACCCAACAATTATGTGAATTATTTATAGCATTAGATTGCTAATTATTAATGCACTAGAAGACAGCCGCACCCAACAATTATGTGAATTAGGGTTTGAATCCTTTTGTTGTACATGTTCAACTTTGATGGGCTTAGGCCAATTGAAGATGGACTCTTTTATCTTATTTTTTTCTTCTAAGAATGAATTTGCGGTGTCGTTTTTATATAAGTTAGAATGATCGGATATTATTTTTTAAATAGATTCTAAATTTAAGAAAGTCATATTTTTGCGAGCAAATAATGAATTCATGATATTAGAATTTGTCTGGCTTCTTATGATAAATGAAACACTTCACTTATTTTAGTAATATTTATATTATAACTAAATAGAAAAAACTATTTATTTATATTTAAGTAGTGAATATAAATAAAAATAATTGATATTTTCTTATTAATAATGGCTTATAAAATATAAATTATTAACCAAGTTTTGTGACTCAATTAAAATTAAAAATGATATTTTTAGGTAGAAATTTCTTTTTTTCATTAGTTTAAAGTTTTTTTTATTATAGGCTTCAAATCCTTTGATTTCAGATTCTGTATTTAGAAAGGAGTTTGTTTTGTATGTTTTCTAACATGAATTTAGTTTGATTTCCCATGTTTTTTTAATGAATTGTTTTATATGATGACATATGTCAAAGTTGATAAAAATTAAAATAATAGTAACAATGTTAATAAGGAAGTATTACTATAGATTAAGTTAGATATACATCTCTATTTTTTATGATAAGTGAGCTACAATATTTTAAAAATATTAAAATTTAGGTTAAATTACTCTTTTAGTCCTTATATTTGTTAAGTAGTATCAAATTGGTTCTTTAGTTTTTTTATCTCAATTTGGTCGTTGTTATTCTAAAAATGATTCAATTTGGTCCTCGTTGTCAATTTTGACCAAGCAGTGTTAAAATCAACGTCGTGTGTCAATTTATTGTATTTGATTTTTTTTTTTTGATTTTTTTTAGTTTTTTTTAATCTTTTTGAATTTTTTTGAATTTTTTTGAATTTTTTTATTTTTTACATGTATTACTTCATAGTTGTGTCATGTTCAAAATGAATCAATTTGGTCCTTATATTTGTTTTTAGTTTCAATTTAGTCTCAATTTTTGTAAAAATGAAGCAATATTGTCCCTCCTTAAATTGAGACTCAATTTACTTTTTGTATAAATATTATGATGATATTTTTCCTAAATTTGACATTTTTATGTTTTAACTTTGAATCTTCAACCTTTCTTGATTGTTTTTGTTCTATGTTGAAGCTTCAACCTCTAATTATTTTTTTTTTTGTTCAAAGTTTTTTCTTTTATTAGTTATATAATGTATCTCATGTCTATATATTGCTTTTGCAAATGGCTAGGAAACTTGATATGATCAAAGATATTGATGAAAATAGAGAAACATTAAAACTAGTAGTCAAAATTATCGATATCTAGGTTGTGGGAAACAAGGATTCTTTTGGATGAAAAGGACACATATAGATGATTCTTATGAATCAAAAGATAACTTACTTGGTCAAAGGTTTTTTCTCTTTTTATACGAAGGCATAGTATGATAATGATTTTTATGTGTTTTTATGTTCAGGGTGATGTCATACTTGCAATGACTAAGAAGAAAGATATTGAAATACAGTAGGACAAGCTCACGAAGGGGGGGGGGTGGACAGGAGGGGGGAGCACTTATATAATGCAGAATTTCAAGATCTTAAAGAACAAATCTCAATTTAGACTTTGTGACCACCCATTTAAGTTATTGTTCACAGGAGTCACCTTTGTAAGGGCATAAGCCATTGCAAATGTACCTATGAAGGTTTTCAAGTTAAAAAGTATCGAATAAATTATTGAGGGGAATTACTCTACTGATTTGTTGATTGGTATATATATTCTCTTGCCTTTTTCGATTACTACCTCTATTTTTATTTTAAATATTTGTTTTGTCTTTGTGAAGTTGGTATTTCTAAATTTTTAGATGTAATATTTGTTTTGACTTTGTGAAGATGTGATTTGTAAATTTTGTAGACGTAATTGGTGTTGCGTACAATGTGAAGATTAAGGTGCAGACAATAATGTCACATTTCAGCTGAAGGACTTGAGGTTTGTGAATTGTTTCATTTGTGTTCTTTAAGTCTTTATTTAAGTGTCTAAAATGACTAATCTTTTTCTTTTAACTAATCATCATGTAGTGATTCAGCTATTTCCATCACTTTGTGAGATTCGTATTATAAAAAAATTGTTAGTCATAGGAAGGGAAATGAAGATGTGAGCCAAAGAGCAAGGTATAATATACTGACATTAAAATAAATCAGTATGGAGATGGAATTCTGGAACTTATAACATTTTGGAGATACCATTTCATAAGCCACCAAAGAGAAACTAAAGAGTAAGTGAAGAACTTTGTGAAAGAAGATTTTGTTTTTAAATAACCTTAAACAATAACTTTAAATATACACATCACAACACAATACTGAAAAATGATTTTATTCATAGATTAAAAAACTCAATTTTTTTTGATATACCAATAATCATACTTAATGAAATTGAAAAGACAACTTAATGCACTAGTGCAAAATTGCATTTCTACCTCGCCTTATAGGCCTCGGTTGGCAAGGAACCGAAGCATATAACGGCACAGTGGCATTTTTGCAATTCCAGACAACTTTTATGCCTCGGTTCAAGAAAAACCCGAAGCCAAAAGGGGTTATAGGCTTCGATTCAAAAAAAACTGGTGCCAAAAGGTGCTTATATGCTTCGATTGAACAAACCCGAAGCCAAAAATGTGACTAGAAATTTCAAAAATGCCACTAGCCATTACGTCTTTGGCCTCGGGTGGCACTGAACTGGGGCCAAATAGGGCTATATGCCTCTGTTATTAATTGAACTGAGGCCATATAGTTTAATTAGGGCACAAAAACGCGAACCCCTCTACTTCTTCCTTGCGTGCCACTCATCTTCTCCTGCTTTAGCAAAACCCAGTCCAACACATGCTTCAGCTTCTTCCCCTTCTCATCGATCACCCTCCTCCACATCTTCACCGTCCCATCCGCGGACCTCGTCAACACGCACCCTCCGGACATCGCCACCACCGCGTTCACCGCATCGTCGTGCGCGTTGATCGACTCTAAGCACTTGAAATCCGCCACGCGCCACACCTTCACTGTCTTGTCCCACGACCCGGAGTACAACAACCCTTCCTTCTTGTCCAGGCTGAGAGTCGAAACAGCGTCGAAATGCTTCACCTTCACCGTGTTCCAGTTCCGGCGAACCTCTATGTAATTCTTGGGGTTGATGGAACACTTCATGTATTCTTTGAACGTTGGCAGGCTCCCGACGCGTTTATGCTTGCTTAGATTCTTGGACGAAACCTTCCACACCCTAATCGAACCTGAGGACCCAAATCGCGAGCCCCAATCGCGGATCCAAATCGTCGCCGCTGAGACGAAGAAATCGTTCGTCGTTCGTCGCAGTGGATGCGCTGGTTCAGGCAAGTTGCAAGCATGGTGGTTGCGCGAATCTGTGGTGGCCGGAGAGTTTGGTCCGCGTGCAGGTTGCTTCATGATGGTGGCAGCTTGCTCGAGCATGGTGCTGCTGCTGCCATGAGTGGTGTGCGAGGAAGCAGGTTAAAGAGGAGTGTGCTGTGCTGCAAAAAATTTAATTTAAAAAAATATTTTTACCATATGGCTTCGGTTCTCGTGGACACGAGGCAGAAAAGGAACCCTATGGCTCCGATTTATTTAGAACCGAGGCATAAAAGGGACTCTATGGCTTCGGGTAACAACCGAGGCCAAAATGGGGTACCTTTTGGCCTCACCTCAATATGCCTCGGTTCCAGACCCAAGACAAAATGAGGAAAATAACCAGGGCAAAAAGCCCTTACTGCACTTGTGATGACAAGTTCTTCAATTCACAATAACAAAAATCATTACTATATATTAAAGTCTACAATACATTAAATCAGTATCTAGTAGCCGTTCAAATCCCATTTTGCTATAAATTTTTTCCTTTATTAAAGTACTTCACATCGGAGGTAATCACAATTAAAATACTCATAATTGATTTAACTAGACCCAAATGCAATTGATGTCTATGAACTTATCAATTTAGTGTCTTTTTAGACTCAAATATAATTAATCAACCAACAACATAAAAAAATATTTGTTACAAATAATTTAAAAAATAAATAAAAAAAATTAAATTAATAGTATTTTTAAGATGTAATTTCAATTTATAGAAGAAAATTAAATATTTTGGAAAATATTATTTTTCAGATATGAAAATACTATTATCGTCAACAATTAGGATTAGCGAGTAAATCTTTTTATAATGATAACCCTTTCAATCTTTCTCCATTCCCACCATTTACTGGGCCTAGCTATACTTCCCTACCTTGTACTCTTGCCACCTTTTACTCAATTATGTACTTTTGAAAACCTATTAAATATTATATTATCCTTTTATATGAATACAAATTGTTCCCCAAGCTCTATATTCTATATATTTACATGTAAATTTAGTAAAAATATTCTTTAATCTAACTTGTCCTGAAAACATAACTAATCTTTCAGAACAATTGCTAATATTTTTTTCAAATATTATCAATAAATAAAATACAAAATATACTATTTCTTATTAAAATAAGATAATATTGAAAAAGTTTAGTTAACTCAAGTGAAAAGAAAATACTAAACTCAAAAATGCAAAATAAATATGATTATCGTTTTACTCTTTCAATCTTTCTCTCTTCAGGTCATTTCTGGGGCTAGCCTATTCTTCCCTGCCCTATACTCTATCGTTTAAAATTAATATATATATATATATATATATATATATATATATATATATATATATATATATATATATATATTTAAAAAAGAAATTATGTAATCTAAGTTGTAGTAAAAATATAATTGATCGTTCACAACAATTACTAATATATTTAACAAATATTATCAATAAATAAAGTACATAAAATTTTACTTCTTATTAAAATAATATAATATTCAAGTTTTTATCGTTAATTGAAGAAAGTGAAAATATAAGATTAAACTCAAAAATAGAAAAAGCTATGATTACCTTTTCACTCTTTCGATTTGTCTTTGTTCCCGTCATTTCTTAGACCAATCTATACTTTCCTAACCAATACTTTCGTCACCTTTTCTTGTACTATGTATTTCTAAAAACAAATTAAATATTATATTATCCTTTAAAAATGAATACAATTTTTTCTCCAATATCTATACACTTTATATATAGTTTACTATATATGCTTTTCTATATATTTTCATTCAAATTTAATAAATTAATTATTTAATCTAAACTTATCATTCACAACAATTGGTAATATTTTTTTACCAACACTATCAATAAATAGAATACAAAATATTTAACTTTTTATTAAAAAAATATGATATTACACTTTTTATGTATGTGAAAGATCGAAAGACTAAAAGGGTAAATATCATTCTACACACACACACACACACACACACACCCACACCACACACACACACCCACACACACACACACACACACACACACACACACCACACACACACACCACACACACACACACATATATATATATATATATATATATATATATATATATATATATATATCACTAATAGTAGCAGATCTTGACCAACACTATTGGGGGAGCCAAAATAATACATCCAAAATTTATGCATTTAATTATTGTCACTAATACAGTAAAAATAAATGCAGAATCTAGGATAACTAAAAAAGAAATCACACATATCTAAAACATTGTCCTTCATTCCCTCAGATCCCTGAACTCATCAATAATTGAATCATAACTAAAATTTTCAGCTATTTCTTTTTCAATGTAAATACTCATATTGTTAACAAGAAATTCATCTTTCATTTTATTCAGTGATAATGTTTTGATAATCTTCATTGCAGATAATGATCTTTTTGTTATAGTTGATGAATTAAATGATCATTCAAGTAGAATGTCCTTGACTTTCCTATTCTTGCCAAATATTGACATAATTCAAGCATGGTTGATAAATTCTTCAAATCTGGATGGTTATGAGCATCAATAATAATATGTTGAAGTTGAAATTTTAAACTAATATTCTCTTGCTCACTAAAATCTGAAGGATATTTGTTCACAAGAGTGCATCCTCAATGTTAAAAGCTTTATAAGCATCCTTAGGAACAAAAGCATTGTTTAAAGTTAAAAGTTCCATTGTTTGCTCACTAAACCTGTCATTTAATTCTTGCAACTACTTGTCCACTATAACAACAAACATATTCACCCTAAAATGATATTCTATAGTGACATGATCTTTTTGATGTCGAGAATGGCCATGACGTGCAACATAAGTAGAATGAAAATCAGGAATATTAATGTCATGTTGTTCACAAAAGAATACCACACCCTTAAATAGATTTTGCCAACCATCCTCTCTAAGCTTTTCAATCAAAATTTTAGTAGAACAAACCAATTGCATAACATTTTGTTAGCAAAAAGGATGTCACCACTACCTCTTTGAAACCTAAAGATTTTGATGGATACAAGCAAAAATACTACAAGATTATGGGAAGCTCAAGATAAAGATATAAAGTATTTAAGGTGTCAAGTCACTCTAGAAAAGGAGGAAACATAAGAGGAATTATCAACCAAATCATCTGTCTTCACAAGTGAAATCATTTTTTCACTCACATAATCAATTAAGGTTAAAACATAATTAAATTATGTTTCTACATTGTTTTCAAAAATAACAATATCTTGTGAATTGAAACTATTTTTTAAATCAAATATTCTCTGACTATATCTTCTCCTAAAAATAATCTTTTCTGTAGAGAATAAAAATTTATTTTCAAATTTATTTGATTTTATTTAAATTAATTAAATTATGTTTCTAAAGATTTTCAAAAATAAGAATATCTTCTGAATTGAAACTATTTTTTAAATTAAGTATTCTTTGACTATATCTTCTCCTAAAAATCATATTTTATGTAGAGAATAAAAATTGATTTTTGAATTTATTTGATTTGATTTTTGAATTAATTGAATTATTTTTTTAAGAAAACTCAAGTAAAACTCTTTAAAAAACCCAATTTGAGAACGAGAAAAAACACAACACACTACTACTAAGTGGAAGCACAAAAATATTGATTAAGTTTTTGCCTATGTTATTCAAGTTGGTAGAGAGAATTCACTTATGAAAGGAGCTGACTGCTGAGAATTCTGACTTTGTACTCTTACTTTCTAGGTGACCATGTTCCATTTTTTTAATCAAAATTTTCATCCTTTGTTTTGTACAGAGGAGGTGTTTCATCCTTTGTGTTATTCAAAAGAGGTGTTGTCATATCTTGAAAGGGCTCAAGATAGGTGTTTATCAGTCTTTAGCATTTTTCTTTTGTATGTTTCACTAGGTCATTCTGGTTTTAGTTGAAATACTCTAAAGATAGTGAATTGAGATTGTTATTCTCACTTTGAGGTGACTGGGAATTGGATGTAGGGTTGGCTATACTCGAACCAGTGTGTGAATTTCTTCTTTCCTTTGCCTTTCTTTTACGCTTCTGGTAACACACTTAATTAATAAAACAAAAGAAAAATGATATTTTTTAAGAATAGACATAAAGAAAAATATTTTTAAAGCCTCAATTCAACCACCCCCTTCTTGATGCCATTTCTCTAACACATTTAGTATATCTTGAGACTGTTTCTTCAAAGCTTGGCAAAGACATTCAATAATTCCCATAATCTCTTTCATCATGTGTAAAATTAATATGAACTGAAATGAAGACAACCTATTAAATACAGCATCAACATCACCCCTTTGAGAATAAGTTAATCCATCAACAATAATTTTTTGAAGAACGAGACAAGATGCATTATATAGCTTCATCATACTACAAATGGAATAAAAATGTGAGTTCCAATGAGTATCACCAACTCGTTTTAAAGTGCCAATTTTGATTTTTTCATTTACTAGTTTTAAGGTCAACCATTTCTAACAATTAAGTTATTCCATCTAATTCAACAATTTGTAACTCATCATGACGTTTACTAGAGGAACACACAACATTTAGAATAAAAGCCAAATTTGAAAAAAAAATGATGAACTAGAATGACTTCTCTTGAAGCAGCCACCAAAGCCCGTTGTAGTCTATGACAAAACAATGCACATAATAAGCATAAGGACTATGATTAAGAAATAATGCTTACAATCCATTCCATTCTCACCTCATATTACTAGCACCATCATACCCTTGACCGTGGATATTGGAAACCTCAAGATTATGCCTAGAGAGAACGACACTCAATTCTTTTTTTAGAGTGACAATTGTTGTATCCTTAACATACACAATATCAAAAATTCGTTCTTTATATTACCATACTTATCTACAAATCTAAAAAAAATAGCCATTTGCTCTTTTACAGGTTCATCACGTGCTTCATCAACAATTATGCAAAATTTAGAATCTCCAATTTCTTCTCGAATGTGACTTCTTACTTTTCTAGAGAAAATGTGCAAGATTTCTTTTTGAATATGATAAAAAGTATACTTAGCATTATACGGAGCATTTTCTAACATAACTTGTGCCACTTTATCATTATATGATGCTAAAAGTTTAATCATTTCAAGAAAGTTACCTCTAATTTGACTCTGATCTTTCCTCGTGGCCTCTAAATGCCCAAGCTTGAAATGCTAGCCAACGAATTGTGTCAATAGAGGTTTTGAGCTGTAAATGGTTCTTGCAGACTTGTTCTGAACTTTGAATATTTATAATGTTATAAATGTGCATAGATTGATTCAACAAGTCTTCATAAGCTTTCATTGCATTGTTATGGGTGAACAAGGACTATCTCCAATGTGGCAAAGAAATGCACATCTTTTTCTTGCATTAACCTTTTTCCATGATCTAAAACCTTGTTTAGTAAACACATATGACCCAAAACAATCATCTGGCTTTGAACTAAATAGATAACATCCCAAACAATAAACTCCATCATTAGTCAGGGAATACTCTAGCTAAGAAGGAAAAATTTTAAATCAATTAGATTGAAATCACCTTGGATGTTTTTCCTTAGAAAAAGGATAGTTTTCAAGTTGTATTTGATACGGACCCCATTTTAAATAAACTCTTCGAATCTCATCTCTTTGGCTCATTGGTTATTCCTTTATTTGAAAACGTTTTCCTGGATCACATTCCAGAGAGTTAATATGAAATTCTTCATCTATAATTCTTTGAACCCTAAAAAAAGGCTCCTCTGATTGAACAATTGGATCATTAGTATCATGCTTCAGAATATCTAGAAGAGTTAAATTTGTTGACATGAGAAGCCAAGGTGGTTTGCTTCTTGAAGATTGAATGAAGCTCTTTTGAACTATCTTGAAGTCATAACCATTGGAATGAAACCTACATTGATGAAGGAAAGGAGATTTGATGATATCCATGGTGATCAAGGCTGGAATGTGTGCTCTCCATGCAGTTACATCATTAAGAAAGAGTACTTGTTGTTTGTAATTCATGTTGTAGACCTTAAAGCATTAATTAGATGTAGTTTGGTCTTTGTTGTGTTTTTAATCTATTGAATGGTTTTTCAACAGGTTAAAATGTCTCTTTTAATTTGTTGAATGGCTTTTTAACAGGTTAAAAGGTTGGTTGCAGTAGTCTTAAACTACAACAAATTCAATTAGTTGATTTAGTTTTTAATCGACTGATTTCACTTAAGTCAAGTGAAATCAACCGATTGATTTGAAAATCAACCTGTTGAATTTTGTAACAGTTTGACTATAAAAGCTATGATTTTCGAAAGAGAGGTTTGTTGATCATTTTAGAGCACGATTTGGTTCTGAAAACTTGTGGAAACTCTCTCTTTCGTGATCATAGGTTTTGCAGCTGTTGAAGATTGATCTTGGATCAATTCTTGAAGCTTTTGGCTTGGTTTGAAGCTTGGAGAAAGTGGTTTGTGGTAGGCAAGGTTATGCTACCACTAAGGTTTGATCTTTCTCAAGCTTTGTGTGTGTGCCTGGTGGTTTTCCAGGTCTGCAAGAGGGTTCTTGCTGTGCTGGTGTGATTCTTGTGTGATTCAAGAGTCTTTTGTGGTGTTTT
>Ga0214544_1012264_pt1 | contig 11282 bp, 3 predicted proteins | sample CNSS3metaG_FD_160074 | JGI IMG/M metagenome (GOLD analysis project Ga0214544, IMG submission 160074) | Root nodule microbial communities from cowpea collected in UCLA plant growth center, Los Angeles, California, USA - CNSS3 | ecosystem: Host-associated > Plants > Roots > Nodule | place: USA...
GTATTTGGAGAACCGAGGCCTAAAACTTGGCTCTAATTGCAAAAATGCCACCGCGCCATTATATGCTTCGGTTTTTGGCCAACCGAGGCATATAAGGCGAGGTAAAATGGGAATTCTGCACTAGTGAGTTTGAGTAGTTTTGAATAAACAATGTTTCTAACCAGCAAAGAGGTTAGTGAAATGGAATGTAGGCCAGTGCTTTAAAGTTGATACAAGATTAATGATCAAGAGAACAAAGTGAAACCAACCAGCAAAGGGGTGAAATCTGCACTAGTTTTGGCAAAAATCCGCATAATTGATTTTATAGTTGACGTTTGCATTGAAGCTCAAATGGATATGCCAACAGTGGGGGAGGCTAATGGACATCAAAGTACATTTGTGCTGAGCTATAGCTATCAAAACACACCAATCTTCATTTACACTTGAATAGTTAACTAGCCTAGTTAGACATTAGTTAGTTAAATCTTATTTTTGTAGTTTTAGGAATTAGAATAGTTAACCATGTAGTTATACTTGAGTTTTGTAGTAGTTTGGATTGTTTTACTTATAAACAGTAACAAATGGATGTAACCTAAAAATAAGAGATATTAGTCAAAAAGGTCAACAATGTAGTACCTTAAAGAAATTTTATCAAGAGAGTGTGATTTCAGGACCAGAACTTTAACCTTCTCACCAACAAATAACCAAGCTAGGATCTCAAATGGTGCAACTCTGTCCATAAAAAGAAAAGGGATAGATAAGTGCATGAGTATCAAAATTGTGATTTAAGAAAAATTGATACACCTAGGACATATAACAGTAAGTAATTACAATCAACTTTTCACGCTCTAAACTTATACAATGAAAATGGGATCAGTGTTATGAGAGCTACAATGAAGATACTGAACTAGTTCAAAAATAACTTATACTAAAACCACTAAAACCCTTTGGTATAAGTTAGTATGTTTTTCTCTTAAATTACCAATAATAATAATAATAATAATAATAATAATATATGACTAAGATATTTATATATCAACTTACAATATAATATTTTATAATCGAGTTACTCAAAGACAATAATCCTTGATAGGTTATAATAAAACTTTCCTATATATATACAAACCAAAAATCAAACCCTATCATATACTTAATGAAAGATTAATTATGCATCATAATTGAAGGAATTTTCATAATAAACACAAATGTAGTTGAAAACTTATTTGACCTACATACTCTCAATTGAGGTGGCGAGTGTTCTACCAATTTCCAATTTCTTTCGTTCAAAGTTTCAAATATTTTGATTCCAATACGGATCTCATATATCTCTCCAACAAATTTATACATAATAGAAAATAATCCAACAACCTTCTACTTTTATATATGACTTATTTATGTGAACAACTTGATTCCAATTTACTAAGTTTTCTTTTGGATTCCTTAGATTATACATGCCTGTTAAAGTAAAAAGAGAAAAAAGTACGTATAAAGTTATATATACGTGGCAAACATTTACATGGGAACAATAACCTAGAAAAAGTGAAAAAGAAACACAAAAAAAAGAAACTATGAAAGAAGTATCCAACACTTCATGTTCATAATGTTACTGTTATAATAAATAAAACTAGTCAGGGATCTAAACCTAAGTGTTAAGAAAGTCCATTTTACTCTACTTTTCACCACAAATTCATTGCTCTGAGAGAAAAAGAAAACTATTGTTAAAATTCTCTAGAAAGTAAGAATTTTAAGAACAAGATAACTTAACTTTTATATGATTTGTCCAGTATCAGTTAGTTGTGAACCTTAGAGAAGTTACTATTTTAGTTTCTGAAATACTCATATGTTGTTGTGAACAGATAAAAGGTCATAGGTAGTGCTAAGCACTATGTGGGTGACGGTGGAACAGTGGATGGGATTAATGAGCACAACATTGTTATAAATAGAGATGGATTAATGAAAATTCACATGCCACCTTACTTGACCTCAATCAATAAAGGTGTAGCAAGCATAATTTCTCTTTCTCTCACCATAACAACCCTTGATTGTCTTATGGGATTGATTGACCCTACTACCCCAGTCAACTCAGCATCTTGCATCATGCCTTTTTTTTTTTTTTTTTTTCTTCTCACGTTTCACTTGTTAGGATCAGTATTTTCCTAAAAAGAATGACCAATGGTTCTCTAGGCTTCATCCCCATACGGGTATCATTATTGACATTGCAAATGATCCAGTATTATGTTTTACCATCTCACCTTGGTTACATTTCTCTTGCTAAACTATCTAAAATATCAAAACTACCCAAACTATCTGAATCAATGCTTGTTATTGTGGTTGCATTGTAAAATGAAAGATCCGTATCAAATTGAACTCGTAAATGGAACCAAAGGAATCTTCGCAGAAAAACAAAACTAAAAAAAATGGAGACAGAATCAATTGAAAGAAAACGGTTAGCCAGCAACATACATCTCAAAATGTAAAATCCTAAACCTATCACTTACAATTCTTTCCCAATCCGTGGAGGGTTTCTGATTCCTTCTTGTGCCAAAGTTATGGTTTGTGAAGGGGATTTTGCTTTGTGAACATGAACATCATTTTGGCAAGGGTTGGAGCATGAACCTCAACCTCGTTGGGATGCGTTACTACCACAGAGTCACATTGCCTGGGTCAACAATGAAGGTCGACGTTGCTGCGTGGGATGGAGGTTGCTACCAAGTTCTTGTGTCTGCGACGGAGTGATGGGTTTCAAGTGTGGAGGTTTTTGGTGAGTGTCGAGATTTTTGTGGATAGAGGTTTCGAGTGGGTGTGAGGTTTCGAGTGAGTCTGAGGTTTCGAGTGAGTTTTTGAGTGTGAGGTTTTTCTTTCTAACTTAGAAAAAAAGAGAATTGTCTGAACGATTGGATAATACACAGTAACTTTAAAATATTATATTTTTAATAAAAAATAATATAATTTTTACATATGAAATATTTTCGTAAATAAAATTTTTTAAAATAATTTATATATATATATTTTTTATAATATTTGTTATCTACACCGAATTTAATAAGTAACACTTTGTAGAAAAGTTTTCCACCAAAAGTGAGTCATAGTTATCTACGAAATTTTCGTAATTTACTTTTCTTTTACCTACAAACTATTATATTATCTACGACTACTCTTTGTAGATAAAATAAAATTATTTATGAAAAATATTTGGTATATATAAAATAGTTGGTTGTTTCTTTTTATTTTTTTTTAAAGTGGGTTGATATTTGTTTATTAATTAGATATTTACGTATCTTCCGTTTATAGCACTCAAATTCAGGAACTCTGAAGAAACTGTTCAGTGAGGTGACTTAAAATAGAATAAAAAAAGTTGGTTTAAAAGTCTAATATATTGAAAACTTTCAATTTAAGGTTGATCCCTATCCAAGATTAATAGATTGAGATATATCAAAGCGTTATCTTAACTTTACTATAAGCTCATGATAACTAGGGAAGAAATGTCCTAAAAATAGGACTACTTATATATCATAAGATTTGAGAAATAAGTGACAAATCAGTACCATACGTTTCACTTTAGGATCTTACCATCTATTTCACAAATTTTAGCTACAACATTAGTTAACTAAGATAATTACTTGATTAGATAGGTGAAAAAAATCTCTCTTTGAATAAATAACCTTATGGATACATAGAGAAGATAATTTACCGCGAGAGGACACAAAATACAATAAAACTTTAGCTCAACTTATCATATACTACCTATAATCGAAAATTTTGAGGAATGGTTTCATTTTCCAATTATGAGTATTCCTTTTATACCATCGTTTCCATGTATTTATATGAGTCGGTCATGAAGATTAACCATAAAATTTGATACTACTAATGAGTATTTCATGACAAAAATTTACTTGAAAAACACAACAACAATCCAACAATCCATATAAAATTTTGACACCACTTCTAATTCAAAACATTAAAATAATTTATTGGTTTTCTTCTTTATATAATGCTAAATTTTTTCATATCTACCCAATATTAGATGTGATACTCACTTAAATCCCAACAACCCATCTACATGTGCCGATAGAATCATTAGATTAAAAGTTGTAGGCAAGGAACAAAAACCCTCCTTAAAATCATCTAAAAATAGTAATGAGACTCCAAATATGAGTTTAAGTCCTACATTGGGTAAAAATGAGAAAGTGAAACACCATATAAAAATGAAAATATCCATAAACTCATTGTCTTAGAGGGTGTTTGGATAGAGTATTTTAATGAAGTAATTTATTTTTTTGAAGAATTTAGATTTCTTTGTAATGAAATGCTTTGTTTGGATACAGAAATTAAAAAGCATTTTAAATGCAAGCATTTTTTTTGAGGGATTTCAATTAGCTAAATTAGTAGAAATTCAAATACCCTCAAAATAGGTGGAATTTGAAATTCTTCTCACTCAATCTCACATTCTAGACTCTTTGGTAGGCCCAATGACACAAACGGGGCCGACGACCCAAATGGGCTCGACGATCCAGATGGGTCCGACGACCCAGACGGATTCGACGACCTGAATGGGCTCGATGATCCAAACGGGCCCTTCTGTCGACCCGGACGGGCCCGACGACTCGGACGGGGGAGACTATCTGGACAAGACCAATGATCTGACGGGCCTGACAATCTAGACGGGTTTGACGACCCAAACAGGCCTGATGATCCAGATGGGCCTGACGACCCGGACAGACCCTACGACACAAAATGCTCAACGACCCGAACGAGCCCTTCCAAACCATTGGACTCAACGACCCGGATGGGCCCGACAACCTGAACGGGTCCGATGACCTGGACGAGTCCCATGACTCGGACGGACCCTTCCAAACCGTCAAGCCCGACGATCCAGATGGGCTCGACGACATGGACGGTCCCAACGACACATACGGGCCCAACGACTCAGACTAGTCAAACTATCTGGATGAGCCCGGTGACCCAAACGGGCCCGACGGTTTGGAAGGCCCGTCCGAGTCGTCGGACCCGTCCAGGTCGTCGGCCCGTCTAGGTCGTCGGGCCCGTTCGGGTCGTTGGGCCCTTCTTGATCGTCGGGTTTCCAAATTTATCATGAACTCAAAACATAATTAAGCCTAAAATAAATATTGTTAAAATTAAATTTTATCTCAATAAATTCAAATTTTTTTTTCAAACAAGAAATTTAAATGTAAGGTATTTTAATTTCCTTATCCAAAAAAATTATTTAAAAACTGAATGGAATTTAATTTCAAGCAATTCAAATGCAAATCATTTGAATTTCTAAGCATTGTTGAAATGCTCCATCCAAACACAAGGTTAAGGTTTTGGGTTAAGAATAGTGTCAATTTCTTATGTGATTGAACTCAAGTCTCATTAGTGTTGTATCTCCCTAATAAACTCCCCCTTCTATAAACCCTATGGCAACTCAAAGGTTTGAGAGACCTAAAGTAAACATAACAATGAAGTCTTTTATTTAAAAAATATTTTTCAACCTTTTTTTATGAAAAATTAGCTATTAAATTGTCAAAATTAATTTTATTTAACATTTTTTCAATGGATAATAAGATTAATTCATTTAATTATTTTATATACTTTTAATCATTGTCATAAGTTTAAGAATAAGACTTATCGCCATCAATAACTACTTCTGTTTCTCTAGTGTTGCTTTTACCTCTATCTATATTATTATATCTTGTTCATTCAAAAATCACTCACTTGTATTTTCTAATTTATTTTTCTTATCTATTTTTATAAATTTATTCATACATTCTTTTTGAGATGTAATTAAAATCTCAAATTTTTTCTTCTTTTAGATTTTTTGAATAGTCTAATTCAAATTTTTCAGTTGACATATCTATATATTTTTATATAAAATAAAAATTATAATATATGAAACTCTACTAAAAATAAGTATATAAAAGAATGAGTTAAAATAATTAAACTTGGTTCTAGTTGTCAAAAAAATAAACTCGATCATAAACTTGTAGTATCTTGAAGTTTCAAGTCTCTTTTTCTTTCTCGAGTCTCAACTTTTTCGTAAACATCCAAAGTTTATTTTGAGATATTAATTATTAATATATAAAATCAATTAAAAAAATTATTGTTCTTCTCAACTAGAATCCTTAAACAAAACCAAACAAAAGAAAAACATTTCTAGTATATAAATTAAATAAATAGAATAAAAACAATATCAATACGAATAGAAAGAAATATATTAACAAGAAATGAAAATATAAAGATCAGTAGGTAATATAAGATTTAAAGAATGAAATATGTCAAAACCCTCAAAACAAGAACTCTAAAATAAATAAAGCAAGGAAAGGCTAAGGTGAAATCAGTAGATAAGAAGTCACAAAGAAATAAAAAAGAAAATAAAATCAAAATAGAAGTCACAAATAGATAAAAGAAGAAAATATAATCAAAATTGAAGTCACATAAACATAAAAAAAGAAAAGAAAAATAAAATTGAAGACACATATAAATAAAAGAAGAAAATATAATAAAAATTACAATCATTAAAATGAGTGAACAATAATAATAATTTAATTAAATTTTATTTTTAACCATAAACTCATAATTAATTTAACATAAATGTATTAGTATCAAATTTGTTTTAGGCTTTTTTTTGTGTTAAATCTTATTTTATAATTAATTTAATAAAAATATATTAGTACTAAATAAATTTTGAGATATTTTTTAATATAATTTTATAATTAATTTAATAATAAAATATCAATACTAAAAATATTTTTTTGAGATATTTTTTTTGGAATTGCTAAAGCGAATGACTTTGTAGATCCCAGGTTGAATGTAACTTAGTAATTGGTTATAAATGGGTGCAGTTATATATTATGGTGTTGAATTCTTAATCACGAATAAAAACAAAAGATTGATGATGTTATGTGCAACTTGTTTGCAACACAAGTGGTGTTGACCGTTGTAATGAAAAATCAGGTTTTTAGATTCTGTTTTGAGTCAAATACAGAGCATTTAAATACATATTCCAGTTTCAATGTAAATATAGAAGATGCACTTATATCTCAAATAAGAAATAGAGACTACCTCTTTTTCTCTGTAACTTTCTTCACATTATCTTCTCTTCTTCCTTCACTATTTTAGTGTGCGTGAGAAAGTAGAGGAGGAACGTGGTTTACGAAAAGAGAAGAGAAAAAGCAAGCTCTTAACTTAACTTGAAGGTGGTGGAGCATAGAACAAGCGAGAGAAAGTGACGTTTTTTGGTTGGACTATGATATTTTTACAACTTAATTTTGATAATTTCTTTTTATAACTTGAAAAAACATTTTTAAATAGTTTTGAAATATAAAAGAATAAAAAAAATGTCACTTGAAATTATAAAAGAAAGCTTTTGAAATTTAATTGTTGAAAAATTATTTTTCTTTCGGGTTACGTGGAGTGGTGTGTGGTTGAGGAGGCTTAGAGAGAAAACTCATTTTCTCACAGCGAAGCAATTGGGTTTGGGCTCGATACTTTCAAAGCCCAACAAGTGGTAAGAGTTGTGTTGGGGCCACAATCTCTCACCTGCCAGAATTAATAATCATAAGAAAGCCACACCAGAGTGATCCAACAAAACTTTAAGAATGCTAAAAACTGAGAACCATTCATGCCCTTCTCATCACCATGGGTTCCATTTCTAATCCAGCCATACACACAACAACACACATCGTGACCTCGGATTCCCATGTAAGTTTTTCATCTTAATCACCAAGGTTGGTCCATGTTTGGAATTGTTAATAATATCTTAATGTACTAAATTTCTCTTTAAGTTGTCTGAGAAATCTTGTTCTAAATACATTATGTTAAACATGTATGTTTCATTCATTTTCATGGTGGTTGTAACTTGGATTAGGGTTTGTCAGATTCAAGGACAATACGGGAACGTGTGTGTGCAGCGTTGATGCCATTGATGGTGGCTGTCGCTGGTTGTTTTGGTTATTGCTCAATGCAGAAGCACAAACGTTGTTCCTACACTGCTGAGGATTTTGCAACCCTTGCTGCTGCAACAAGATGTAAATAACTAACCTTTTTTATATGGGTTTACTATAAAAGTTTATTAAATAACATTTTTATTTTTAAAATAATATTTTCACTTGATAATTAATAAGCTAAACTGTTTATTTAGTTCTTATAACTTTTTCCACTTTTATATTTAGTTTCATAACTTTTAAAAAATGTTTGAGTTAAGTCTTTGATTTGACACTGTTTTCTTATTTTATAATATTTTAAATCTTTAAAAGTAGTGAATATTAATGTATTTTAAAGTTTAATTTTTATTAACTTTTAGGAATGATACTGTTTGGCCCTCCCACAGACCAGCTTTTATCAACTCTATTTTTATTTTATGTTGACACTGCCTCCTTTTTTATATCTATATTATGCTAAGGTTTGTTTTAGTTTGTTTGCTTTGTATACTAAGTTTACGTTTATTTAAATCAAAATTTAAAATTATTTTTTTAAAATAATAATTAAAAAATTCTAATTATTTTGTGAATTTATTTTAAGCACCTATACAAAAACTATATTTATTTTTTATATAAAGGAATTTCATAATTGTAATAAAGTAGGAATCAACTTTTACTTTTTTTACATCTTTGTTTATAGATTCTTAAAATCATTTTTAAAAATTTATATAGTTATGTATATAATTGTTTTTTTTTTAACTTTTGTAAGGAAACCATGTCATCCTTTTATAGAAATCTATCATTTTAGTGTGTTTTGAAAGAGATTATTAGAATGAACTACTTTAAAAATACATTACAAAGATTGAGTATGTGATTGAGTATATTATGCTTGAAAAGCATGATTTTATATTAAATAAATTATCATAATAATGTTGATAATGCAGTCACAATTAAGGAAGTGGAGGCATTGCATGTGTTGTTTAAAAGGTTAAGTAGCTCCCTAATCGATGATGGTTTTATTCACAAGGTAACTTCATTTCCCATTTTCTTGCTTCTTCTTTCTAATATTTTGCTTCTCTCTCACAATTTTCCCCTTCCATTTGTTCTATCTTTCATAGTGAACTATTTCAAGAATATTTCTATTTGAGATGCACTTCTGTATTTCATTTATTTTTTAACATCAATTTTTCATGGACTTCTTTTATGTGTTTGGTATGACTTTGTAGTTAGAGTGGAGGAAAATTTATCAAATGAATGTAATTTTCTTATGTTTTTAAGAAAAATAATAATTTTTTAACAAATACCGAAATAAGTAAATTATCTTTGGAAACAAAATTTAAAAATGAAGAATTCATGCTTTTATATATATAAATATAACTCGTGCTTAAACACTTTTTATTTGTATATTAAGAACTTGTGTTTAGATGCCTAATCTCTAATTTTTTATTTTTAATAGAAATATGCATACCTTTTAATTATTTTAATCTCTTTTCATAGAAGCTGTGTTTACACAGAATTTATAATTACTTTGTTTAATGGAAGTCAAGTTCTCATGCCCTGTTTTTTATGCTTTTATTGTATTTGCATACATAAATTCTATTTTTTAATATTTATAGGTGACTTTTTTTTATATTTATTTAATAATTTTTATTTATTGGAAATAGTTTCTTTTGTCTAAACAAATATTGGAGAGAAATATCTCTTATTTTCATCGAAAGGAATACTATCATTGAGAAAATATTTTATACAATAAAAATAATATATTATAATATTTATATTCTTTATATATTTCTTCTAGTTTTTATTTAAATTTTTCCTCGATTTTATTTATTGTTAAAAAATATAAGTTCAGAAAAGAAAAATGAAAACATCATACAAAATAAATATAAAAAAAATAAAAATCGCAATTTCAATTTTTAAATAAAAAAAAGTCTAAAAAATTGGTGCCCTATCGATACTAGGGTAATAAAGGTGTGCCAACATTTACATTGTGTTCCTTTGCACAAATGTACTCTACAAGAGAATTAGGAAACGAAGAATATAAGGTGTTTAACATGTTCCTTTCAAGACGATGGAGGGGATGGCGAGAGAGTGTAACACCCCATTTGATTAATAACCGTAATTAAAGGAAATGTCACAACGAAATAGTATAATGGCGCAGTCTTAGAGTTTTCACATAACACCTTACCATGAACCAAGACATACAACGATGTCAAACTAAACCAGATACAGAAATTTAACTGAAATGAAATGGAAGTTTAAAGGACAACCAATACATGGGCCGTGGCCCTAAAAGAAAGCCCAAAGTAGAAAATCCAATCCAGATGGCTAAGCAGCGGAGTCATTGTTCCCCCGTTGACCGCGAAAACCTCTCGCATCTGCTCCCATCAATAAATTGATGATCATCGCAAAAGAGAGAAGAGCCACATACAAGACAACCAGACAAACAAACAGGGTAAGCTAGAGCCGTAAAGATTTCATCAATGCATTCAGATATACTTTCGCAGTCCAATATACGTACATCACCCAAGCATATTATAACCTTCTAAATCAATACACTACGACTCGACTCGACTCATCTGGATACATATAACCTGGTCGGATTCAGTGGATGCTTGCACTTGTGGTGGATACCTCTGCTCACCCCCGAGTTGTGTTACAAGTGTTACAATGAATCAATTCCTTCACACACAAGGTTAGCCCTTAATGAGTTTCAGGCCTCCTACTATTCTTACCACAAGAGTCAGTCCGCTCTAAGTGAGACTAACTGACTCCTTAGAGTGTCAGGATGCAATCCTTACCTTGAATCTAATGAAGGATTATCTTGTTTCCTTTTAGAGTTATGAATATGGTGAAGTTGTTTAAGAAAGCTTTTTGAAAATTCCCACTGGACATTAAGATAGCATGCTATCTAGATGTGAAGGTTCATTTCTCAAGCTCATGAAAGGAAGAAGAGAGTTGGATCAAGCTTAAACACACACAGCAATAACAACACTAAAGAGCAAAATGAAAGAAGAAACAATAAAAATGGAAAGCATAGAAGATGAAGAATGGAAGAAGCACGCCACTCATAGGGGGGATTTAAGCCAACCAAGCCCTAGAGATGAGTGATGGTGCCGCCACTTGCAAGCAAGAAAAGGCAAATGTGAGTTCACTTCTAGGAAGGAGAGCTCACGAAAATTGGTGGTTGAATGCACAAAGTTTATAACAAAATGATCAACCCTTTTACAAGACAAGGAGCACCCTTTAAATAGGAATTCATAGGGTTCCTTTAGCAAATACAAAAACATGAAAAAGGATTAACTAGCAAACCCTAAACCTAATGTGAGAGTGAGTCTTGGCCAAGTGAAGGGAGATGATTGGTGGAGGCATTCCCATGAGGAT
>Ga0214544_1012267_pt1 | contig 11279 bp, 9 predicted proteins | sample CNSS3metaG_FD_160074 | JGI IMG/M metagenome (GOLD analysis project Ga0214544, IMG submission 160074) | Root nodule microbial communities from cowpea collected in UCLA plant growth center, Los Angeles, California, USA - CNSS3 | ecosystem: Host-associated > Plants > Roots > Nodule | place: USA...
GGCTCACCAACCCACCTAAAAAAATTATTTATTTATTTATTTTTTAGTATTCAAATATTTAAATAAATTTTTAGTAACCTATGAGATGACAATCATAGTAAAATCAAGAACCAATGTTTTGATCATGCTCACCACCAATATATGAAGAATTATTTTCAAGAAAGTACCATATAGTCTAAGAAAGTATGACTAATATTACAAATTTTCTGTCATGCTATTCAACAAAATATAAATAAAAAACTATACATTTTTTTCATGCTAATTTAGAAAAAATTGTTTATAAGACGGTCACTTGAGTAATTTACTATAAAGATTATAGTTAAAGATTAAAGTATCAACATATATAATTTGACAATCAAATTAATTAAATATTCAAACTATTCAAATCTAATTAAGCAATATTCTAGCGTTTAAAAATATGAAATTGTGAACAAATATAATAGGAGTAGTAAATAATTTTTAAAAAAATTAAAAAAAATTAAAAAAAAATTAAAAAAATTGTAAAAAAATATTGGTGGGTTAAGTGGGCCAACCCACCTTCAACTCGGCTCGAACCCGTTTAACCCGTGTGTTAAGAGAGTCGGGTTGAGTTCAACCCACTTTTGAAAAAGTTGAATTTTTCTCAACCCAACCCAGCTCGAACCCGTGGTGAGCCGGGTTGGCTCACGGGTTAAAACTCATTTTGACATCTCTATTAATATATCATTATTTTTTTTTGAAAGAATTAATGATCTCCTCTCAATCACATAAAATAAAAAGGATGAGACTAAAGAAATAGAGAAAAAGTATTATTTTCCAAAATAATGAATCATTGAAAATACAGAAAGTAGCGCACTAAAAACTCACAAAGGTAGGAAGAAAAAGATTGACAGTGAACAAATTGACAAGCCTCTCATGCCCTTCATCGATATATATATGTACATATACAATATACAATGAATGAATGAATGATAGCTTATTGCTTAGTACTATATACTGACATGCACTCTTGGAATGTGAAACGATGATCCAAGGAATTTCTATAGTTTGGTTACTATACAGTATTTGGGTTCATCTAAACCTAAGTAACACGGGATATATAGCAAGGTGTTGGGGAATGTTTTTGTTAATGGCTACAAAAAGGACATGCATGCATTTGTTGATGCGTGAGTTTGAGTTCAAGCTTTGTTGAAGCCAGGAGTGTAAGGAATGCCGGTGGCAGGGAGCCAGGCGTTGGCCTGGAGCCATTGGTCAGCAGTGTATTTGGTAGCATCATCCTTGGTAAGGACCCCTTTACTCCACTTCACCCTAGCTTTCACATCGGCACCCGGGCCAGTGTTCTCATACTCAGCAAAGAAACACGTGTCCAGGTTCAGGTCACCATTCCAGGGAAGAAACCCATCAGCCTGAATCACATCGGTGATCGTGTTTTCTAGGAAGATGGCCCTCGAATATGCCTTCCACGGCCTCGCCAAGTATGACTTGAACGACGTCTTTACCTGCTCCAGTTCCGGCTCCGCCACGATCTCGCAGTTTTGTAGCACCGCTCCCGTCGGCATGTTCTTTTGGTCCGTCCCGTCCGCCACCACAATGTTCTGCTGATTCGGATCTGGCTTCCGCACAATGATCCTCGAGTTCTGGATCAGGGTTGTGCCGTAGCCGAAAATGAAGTCCACCGTGCCGGAGATTTCGCAGTTGCGGTAGAACTGACGATGAGCGTGGGTGTACAGCGTGTCCTGGTAACCGTGCATGGCGCAGTCGAAGAAGGCCGACCGATCGCCTTGCACGCGCAGCGCCACTGCTTGGTGTTTGGCCGCGCCGGCGGTGTTCACAAATGCGATAGATTTTGCAATGAAATCTTCTGCCACCGTCGCTGCAAACGGTTGTCACATATTAATATACTGTTTTCACGTGTTGTTTGATACCTAGTCATTGAAATGAAAATAGAAGAGTAACTCACAGAAGGTAGCGGTTCTAATTGTCTTATAACCATCGACGACGTTTTTATTGCCGGTGATAATTGACTTTGTGGGGCCATCGCCGTAGATTAGAAGTCTAGCCTTCTTTTTGTCGACTTTGATGTATTCATCGTAGGTACCAGCCTTGACGTAGATAATGTATCTGCCTTGATGATTCTTGGGGTAGGAGTTAATAGCCTCCTCAACGCTCTTATAATCGCCACTACCATCCTTGGCAACGACCACATTAGGTTTAACGGAAGCTGTATCCGCCAAGAGCTTCCGATCCGGCATGGACAACCACGATGGATATCCTTCTTGGTCCACATCGAGAAGACGACGAGACGAAGTCTTGGTAATCAGATCCAAATTGAAGTCAGAGAGTATTTCCGCGAAGCCGGATACAACGTCAAGCGCTAACGCCGTTAACTTCCCAACACTGTCCAAACTTTCGGTTTTCAACTTGGATTGCACCTCCTTCTCTCCGTCGGTGTCGAAGCCGTCCAGGCACGATTCCTTGTACGCCACGACGGCGCCAATCCAGTTTTTGAGGTCGGCGGCGCGGGCGTTGATGTTATTAATGTTGTTCTCTTGGACTATAAGCTGGGAGGCTTCTAATTCATCGATGGCGAATTCCAACAGGTCCTTGCAATCATCAAGGGCCATCTTGATGCTAGAGTTTCCCTTGGTGTTTTCGACGGTGAGAGTGTCGCTTAGGTTGAAGGCTTTGATGACGTCCTGCGTCGCTTTTTTCACCACGGTTTTTACGTATGCGGTTGGGTCTGAGGTGTTGACGGAGCTGAAAGTGTCGGAGCAGAACTCCTTGTCGTCGCTGTTTTGACACACGGCTTGCACGGCTTTCGCGTGGGTGGTCAACTTTCCGGTGCTGTCGCCTGCGGCGGCGATGGGTTCCTCGTCCCCGGTGGAGACAAAAGCGACAACGCCTAGGGCAACGCCTACTACGAGAATCAGAGAAACAGCAGAGACCATTGTCGCGTTCTTTTCCATTTTCTTTTTTTTTTTTTGTTTTTTTCTTCTTAAACTTTAATAGGTATGAACGATAAGAAAGAGAAAAAGGTTCTCTTCTTCCCTGCTGTTTACGGGGGTGGTGCTATGAGCATTGCTGATTATTGCAGAATCATTTTTATAGAACTTTGGTTTCCTAAAGATGGATGGTACGTTTGAGATTTTGTTTTTAGAAACTTTCAACATCTCTCTCAAATTATTCATGGCTTCTGTGGACTCTGCTATGAATCGACAATTTCGCATTGCCTTTAGTTTCTTACGCGAATATGCATTACTATCCATCAAATTGGCTACCTCTACTTTTAAAGTTTCAAGTGCTAATTATGCTTATCCTTTTTCACGGTTAATTATGCGTATCAATCTTGAATAACCATGTCATTCTAATTTCATTAATTTTAATAACTCGCGTTTCTAAATAAATAACAAAAAAACTTATTATATACAAGTTTTCCTTTTTGTATATTTATGCTTCGTAACAAAGTTAGAAACCTTAAACTGAATATAAAAGATACAACAACTCTTTTGACTCAAACTAAATAACACTAAGTTCAAAATATTTCGCGAGAGTTAAAATTTTTTATAAAAAAACATTTAAAAATTTTCTATCATCCAAAATATCAGAGAATATTTCAATTACAAAGTATTACTACGAAATAAAGTACTAGATGATAACATAATATAAAAATTAACAATCTAGTAACAAAATCTAATTACTCGCTAACTAGATGATCTTAGGCCCAATCTTGTAGGTTGAATTCAATGCCTTTAAGCAGATTGACTCAACCAATAGACGACCCAATATTGAGACGGTAAAACCCATCGGTCTTCATGAAAACATGTCTCGACACAAATGACCTTTTCCTTCCTCCAATCTCCTTGAGATGTAAGGATTGCCATATACTTGTTCTCTGTGACTTTTAGAAGCTTCATTGTCAGTTTAACTCATCATAACCTTGTACCTAACTTCTACACGTGTTTTCCATCTAAAGGTTGACTTTACCCCGCACGCGCAAGCTTTCGTTGGGAAATCGTTCCACTTTTTATTTCAAAATTACAACTGATTAACTCAAAAATTGGGCCACTGAAAAAAATGCAGATGCAACCAGCTCGGTAGAAATGGAGAAGAAATGTCAAACCCCCAAGTTAATTCATCACTAGATAAAACTTTTGGGTGACAAACTACTACACACAATTGCAGAGAAATGCACATTCCTTTATTAATATGGAGGGGCTTATATATAAGCCTTTTGTAACTTAATGTAAATAAATATCCACATTTAAAGAGCCTAAGAACGTGGAGACACTAACTGCAACTAAGTCCCTAATATTAAGGGTTTTATTAACAGTAACAAATTGATTAAATAAATATCAGCAGCAAATAAACAATTCTTATCCTAACATATCCCCCCCTAAATATTATTATGTTATAATCAATTTAAGTTAGTAACCTTGCAAACTCCTAGCAGTTCTTTCAATTTCACAAATGCATTCAACTTGAGTAGTTTGGTCATTAAGCCTGTCACTTGATTTATCTTTGTCATCATAGTTGAGATTGCATTAAAAATAGCATACACCCCGACGACTAGACTCTAGCCAATTTATGTGTATACATGCACTCAAGACGATCTATGTGTATGTACAGTGGACTTCAAGACAACCTATGTGTATGTACGTATTGGGTCAGACTCAGAACAGAGAGCAGACCAAGGTGTGCAGACGTATTGGGTTTGTACTGAAACCGACCTTAACACCATTTGACATACTCTGCCCGACTTAGAGCCGACCTACATATTCCGGTGCACTGGATCCGACTTGGACCCGACCTATCTGAAAGACCCAATTCACTTAAACCACAACCCCTCTCTCCTCAGGATAACGGAAAAACAGTCACACCTCCCAGATCCTAGGAGGATTCAAACAAGGATGAGTTGGAAACCTCTATAAAGTTAAACAGCAGCTCCACCAAGGGGAGGAAAAAAAGGGGAACAAGCATGATTACAAATAAAAAGTATTCATTTGTAAAACATCTAGCAAGAAAGGCAAGTTGTGATCATTGTGCACCTCGGGTTCCCTTTTGCAAGAATAGAAATAGAATTGGATGTCCGTGTTATTAGTTTGTCCAATTTGACGTGGAACTACTGGCAATCAACTAACAAATTAGAACTCTGCAATGTTTCTTTATGGACGACACATATAATAATGTTTCTACATTGCCCCATTGTCTGTTATGATGTCCCCACCAAGTCATACAACTGACATATTACTCTAATGTTGAATTCTTTCTTCCATGCAATATTTGATCTTTATTATTCTCAGCTGCACATATATACCTGCAAAAAGAAAAAGAAATTAAAATCTCTGAACTATAAAGTCTAAGTTTGGTTAGCTATCACCCCGCATTGTTGATAGGTAATTTGTATACCCTATACTTTTCAGAATCCAAATCATGTTTAAATCAACAAGAGTGTACCGTTTAGGTTTCCTTTGTTGCAATTAATTTGGTCAACATGCTCACTATTGCTTTCAAGAGTATGAGAAGTTAATTTTTTTTTCCCACACTTCATCCATGCACAAATTCTCATGGGAAATCTTCTTCACCATAAACCTTCACTTTCCTAAACACAAGATTACTTCTTTAGTTCCGTATACACCACGTGATACCTATATCCACACTTACCACCATATCATATTCTTATATTGATTTTAATGACTACGATGTACATTACTCATCCACATATCACACACACACACACATTGAAGGATTATATATTATCAAAATTTTAAAGCATTGTATCAGATTTCACACAAATATTTGTTTGAAACATCTTCAATTTGAATTGTTTTTATAAGATTTTCATTATAGACAAGAGAAATCAAGAAGTCACAAATGTTTTGAAATTCTTTTAGAATTTACCTATTTATGTTAAATCAAACACCATTTTCATAAATAAACCAGTGACAATGCGATAGTAGTGACAATGATAATAGGAGTGATGACAAAGATTCAAATTTTCAATTTCAATCTTTGTTGCATTTATAACTTTCTGTTATTCTACCGTTGATTTATTTTTTGTTCAATCTATTTTCCAATTTTAGATTCAACGATGTTTCTACATTTCAATTCTATCTCTGATTTACAATTTATTAGTCAACAACAATCTGTGCTTGCAATTCCAGTTCAATGCAAGTCAGAATTTACGTTTTACAGTTTTTAGGCTTTATTTGTTAATTCTTTCAATTGATTTTGATTTTCTGCTTTAATGTATTTGAGTTTACGTGTAATCTCTAGAAGTGAAGAATGTCAACCATGAGTGTTTCTAAGTTTACTTCTAGTTTTATTATCTTTTAATTTTTTATTTTTTTATTAAGAGTTTTTTTATTTGAAATTACAATGTATATTTTTCTTCATGAATTAAAGAATTTAAATTTGATATCTTTGCGTACAAGAATAAAGAGAACTTGACCATAGTTTATGCTTGGTGTTTTCATACTTCTTGAGTTTAATTTCTATTATTGTTTTGAGACATCACAGTGTTTCATACACCTTACTGATAAAATAAAAATTCTATTCATTGTTTTTACTGATTCACTTCAATTTAGTCAATTTGTTTAATTTTCAGTTTCAACAAATACTTAGTATTTAGCTTTCTTATGTGCATGTTTAGTTTCCATTGCACTTTACCTTTTAGTTTTATCGTTTTCTAAATTGGTAGTTAATTACATTTTTTGTTTTTCTAATTATCTCAGTGTCTAGTTTCAATTTGCCTTTAATGGGCTTTACAAATCCAGTTATGATTTTTCTAATTTCTTTTACTGTTTTAAATTAGTCTCCTGTAAATTTACTTTTATTGTATTCCATTTTCATTTTCTAGTTGGTTCTGATTTTACAGTTCAAACCTTTAATTGCTTCTCAAAAAATTTCATTTCAATTTCACATTACTACTATTTTAATCTCAGTCTACATTTCTTATCATTTTCATATTAGTTTTTACACTTAAATTCTCCCATTCCCTAATTTGCTAAGAAAAAAATCATTCAATATTGGATTCAACCATGTTTGGCTCTGTATTGTGCTTATAAGGAGGACTTAGTTTGTTTGAAAACAGATATTATCAATCCATAACAAAAGATCCCACACATGATGTTGCAGGACAAAGCTTTTGGTATTTGACATCTCTCAGTAACTATGAAATTAATAAATCATATAATGTAATGAAGAGAAAGAGAAAGAGTAAGAACAAATAAATATATGGGTTACATATATCATTAACTTGTGATACACTTATGAAGAGACTTTACAAAGTAAAAATTTCAAATATTATCTGTACAGTTTTCTCGTGTTGTGTACAAGATATTATTCCAGCCAAACATGGAAGCAGAAGCGCAGCAACAGTGATGAAGAGGAAGCTAATTATTTCTATATAACTAGAGGGATTAACCTGCACAAAAAATTACACAAAAAAAACTTCTTCCCAAGATTAGGCTGCAGTATAACCCTAGCATTCAGAACAACTAACACCACCGAATTCAAGATTTGAGGAATCCAGCGGCGTAAGGAACACCAGTAGCCTTCAACCAATCATCAGCACCCGTAGTTCCACCTCTAAGGAATTGGGCAACAGTGAATTGTTGGGCTACGTTCTTATTAATACCTCCTTGGTAACCCTTCCACTTTATCCTTCCTTGAAGGTTGGAACCAGGTCCGCTGTTAGCATACTCAGCATAGTACAAGGTATCCAGAAACAGGTTCCCATCCCAAGGGGTCCACCCGTCGGGATGAATGACGTCACCTATGTTGGATTCCATCACAATAGTTCTTGCAAATTGCTTCCACGGCCTCCCCAGGTACGATTTAACGGTCAACCTCGAAGGGTACAGAGCCTTCTCCGGCACTATCTCGCAGTTCTGGATCACGATCCCTGTCGCCATGTTCTTCAGCTTCGTTCCGTCCGCGGTCACTGTGTTGAACTGGTTAGATAGTGGCAACCTCGCGACGATTCTCGAGTTCTGGATCACAGTGGCAGATGCTCCAAAGATGAAGTCGATTGTTCCAGAGATTTCGCAGTTCCGGTAGAATTGACGGTTCGCGTGAACATACAGTGTGTCTTGGTAACCGTGAAATGAGCAGTCGAACATTGCTGACATGTCTCCCTGGTTTCTGAATGCCACCGCCTGGTGCTTCGCGGCTCCCGCGGTATTCTCGAATGTCATTGACTTCGCGATGAATCCTGGTGCAGTGTTGGCTGTGTATATGCATTCATGTAAGAGTTAGTGATACCAACAACAACAAATTAACCCTGATACCGTATTAAACCTAACTCAAATCAATAAAATTGAGAGAGGGTAGATACCGAAGGTAGCAGTTTGCATTGTCTTTACGCCATCTACAAAGTTCTTGTGACCAGTGATGATGGTCTTTGCAGGGCCATCACCATAAATGAGGATATTGGTTGACTTCTTAGGAATGAGGATGTACTCGTCGTAGATGCCAGCCTTAACGTAAATAACAAATCTACCTTGGTGGCCTTTAGGGTAGGAATCAATGGCTTCCTTAACGGTTTTGAATTTACCACTGCCATCCTTGGCAACCACTGCGTTTGGTGCCCCTGCTTGCCCTTTATCCAAGGCAGCAAGGAGCTTCCGATCTGCACCAGAGAACCACGTAGGTAACCCTTCATGGTCCACCTGTAGAAGACGCCGAGAAGCAGGGCTCAAATTCAACTTCAAGTCGAACCTCTCAAGAATATTCGACAAGTTTGTCACAATGTCAAGGACTATGCCCGTCAGCTTCCCCATTTCGTCCAAACTATCTGTGTTCAATTTTTCTTTAATTTCTTTCTCACCGTTTGTGCCGTTGTTCAACCCGTCCATGCATGTCTCCTGGTACGAGATTATAGCACTCAACCAGTTCCTGAAGTCTGGGGTTTGGTCGTACATGGCTTGAATGTTCTGGTCGCGAACCAGGTTAACCGACGACTCGATTGAATCCAACGCGAATTCGATCAGGTCTTTGCAATCATCCAGGGCCATTTTTATGCCGGGATCCTTGTCGCCATGCTCCACTTTCAACCTATCACTCATGTTCAAAGCTTTGATCACTCTTTTCATCGTTGCTTCCACTCCTGCTGCTATGTAAACCTTTGGGTCTGAGGTGTTACCGTCCACAGAGCTCAGAGTTTCGTGACACAGCTTAGTCTCTTCGGTGCCTTCGCACATTGCCTTCACATTCTTTTGTTGAGCAGCTATTTTAGGATCTGATGAGTCACTTTTGTTAACCACCACCACAACACCGATGGCAACACCCACCACCAGAATCAAGGAAACACCAGACACGAGCACTTTTCCATTCGCCATTTTTTTTTTTTGTTTTTTCTTGATGAGATTTTTTTTTTCTGCTACCAATTAATGACGCCTAAGAAACGTTGGCAAGATGCTCCTCCCCTTATTTGGTTTCTTCTTCTGGGAGGATATAATTTATTGGTTAGTGTTATTTGCTTCATGAATCACCATAATATTGATTCAAGGGCTTTATATACACTTCGTAGTTTCTATCTTGGAATAGATGAGAAGCGGAGCATTGGCATGAACGAGTGTTCAGAATTGACGTTGCCTTTCAGAATTTTCGGAGGGATAATCGTGGCACTTATTTCTTCCACAACGGTTTATTGCTATGGCGAAAATAATCATACTAAAATACGTGAGGATGTTATTTTCTGAGTAAGATTCTGCGTTGAATTGATGGTAGATAATGTTTGCATGGGTCTGGATCTTTTTGTCCTTACATACTTTGAAGCAATCCTTTGTTTTTGCGGAACCGCAGGATTTTGGTGATGGATTTGAAGGACTTGTTATCATTAATAGAGATTATAAGGCTTTTATGCATTATGAGAGTCTTAATCATACAGAATGTGTATGGACATACTTATACTTATATATCAAATATCTTTTGATATATAAAAATATTTAATTAAAATTTAGGGTTAAATCACATACATTTTTAGATTAAATATCACGTGAAAAATTTAAGAGATTACATAAAAATTTAATCTAATATAATCATATTGATTTACATAGATCCAAACTTTAATTTGTTAGATTGGACACTTATCCTACGTCTAATTTTGAATTTCCGAATTCGACTTTCCAAATTATCGTTACCCAGCTACATTTCTAAATTTTATTATGTATACTCTGTGGATATTTAAACTGATGAAAGTGGATCAGTGCATTGTTATGATGAAGTAACCCTATCCAAAGGTTGCACAGGTTCCATATGTGTGCAGCTGTCATATAGAACGATAAGTGCTTATTCGCCGAAGAATCTTGGAGGTGAATTTGTTGTTTTTGAACGCTGGTTGGGCTATTATTACTTCCAAGTAACTTGAGTCGAGCTTTGAGTGTAATTAGATGAAATATTTACTTTTAAGAAATTTTCTGAAGCTGAAATCAGTAAAAGATTAAAGATACCTATTAAAATAACAATAAATGAGATATGTGAGTAAAGATTTGAATTCAGTATTTTCTGAATACAATGTAATATATAGGATTATTAAGCTCTTGAACATAAACTTATTGCGTCCCATCATTTTCTTCTTGCACCCCTTCAATTCCTGAATTTATCTTCCGGAATACCCAAATATTACTGATGAGGTGGGAGAAGAAATTTATGGAGCGCAATAAGCAATCAATATATATATATATATTGACTTAGAGATTCTGGGTCTGCTCAAGATCCATTTTTTCAAAGTTGGATATCCCATATTTCTTTGGGAATCGCTTCCTGGACCCTAACAAAATTCTTCCTGAATCCTATTATTCACAATAAATAATTCCGGAAATTTTTTCCGGAGCCTCTTTTATCAGGGAAAGCATTTTCCAGGAAAGAGTTTCGATGGGGTTGGACGTAGGGATGGCAACGGGGCGGGGTGGGTACGGGTATCATGATCCCATCCTCATTCCCATAATAAAAATTCATCTCCATCTCCATCCCCAAACCCAACGGGTATACAACTTTTGACCCATCCCCATCCCCACCGGGTAACGGGTATTTTCTTATACCCATACCCATTTTTTATTGTTCCATATATCAATTAAATATTTTTTATAAAAAAAATTTAAAAATCACACCAACGGAATCATGATACTATCAAAATATTCAATATTAAAATAACATACTCTTTTTGATTTTCGTCAAATATTAAGAAAAATATTATAATAGTATAAATCTCAAATTAAAGTATCAAATAACAACTAAATAAAATTCAAATAATTATATAAAAGCTAAAAAATTACACATTACTAAAATTTTATAATAAC
>Ga0214544_1012271_pt1 | contig 11276 bp, 7 predicted proteins | sample CNSS3metaG_FD_160074 | JGI IMG/M metagenome (GOLD analysis project Ga0214544, IMG submission 160074) | Root nodule microbial communities from cowpea collected in UCLA plant growth center, Los Angeles, California, USA - CNSS3 | ecosystem: Host-associated > Plants > Roots > Nodule | place: USA...
GAAAAAATTCTTTTTGATGTCTTTGTTCCAGATTTTGTGAGTTTGTTTTCTCCAATTCCTGTTTATGTAGTCTGATCACAAAAAGACATCATTATATTGAATTACATAAAACCACAATAATATAAATGTGCAATATAAGAAAATCACTTACCCAATAAAAGGCAAAACATCATCACAATTTTGGAGAACATAATTTCTTGCTTGCTCTTGTTCGGCTATAGTTAACTCAACATACTTCTTTGTATGCAATGCTTTTCCAACTTGTAGAAAAATTTTTAGCTTTGACTTATTTAACTGATGTACATCACCCTCATAATTTCTTCCACATCTGTTTAATCTTGTCTCAACCCCATCCAAATACCTCGAACAAAAGTGCACACACTCCTGTGCAATATAAGCCTCAGTTATACATCCTTCTGGACGAGCCTTATTTCTTACATATGATTTTAGCCTACGAAGATACCTTTCAACTGGATACATCCAACGATATTGCACTGGGCTAGCAATCTTAGCCTCATTTGCTAAGTGAATGGGTAAATGGACCATTATGTCAAAAAAGGAAGGAGAGAATATTTTCTCTAGCTTGCACAAGGTTACAACTATAGTTTTTTCTAGTAGGTGTAAAGTGTCTAGACTCAATGTTTTAGAGCATAGCTCTCTAAAAAAAAGACTAAGTTCAATTAGGGCTTCACAAACTTCCTTTCGAAGAACACCACGAATTGAAAGAGGGAGAAAGCGATGTAGAAATACATGACAATCATGACATTTCATCCCATATATTTTCCCCCCTTCAACGTCTATACACCGAGAAATATTGGATGAATAACCATCGGGAACCTTCAAATCAACTAAAAATTGACAAAATGCATGTTTTTCTTGAGATGACATGGTATAACATGCATATGGAAATGTGTATTTTCCTTCTTCAATCATTGTTGGATGAAGCTCTGAACGTATGCCCATATGAGCAAGATCAAATCGGGAGTTTATGTTATCTTTTGTCTTTTTTTCAAGATCCATCAATGTTCCTATGATGTTATCACAAACATTTTTTTCGATATGCATGACATCTAAATTATGACGTAATTTTAGACATTTCCAATAAGGCAACTCAAAAAAAATACTTTTCTTCTTCCAATTCTTTGGTAGTTGAATTTTTCCTCGCTTTCTTTTCTGGACAAATTTACCAAATGTCACCTGTATATATTTATCATTAATAAAAATATGAATATACTAATTCTAATACAAAAATAAAGAATTAGTCAATGAAAAAAAACAACACCATTAATTAAGAAACATTAATAATTATTGTTTTAATTTATTTAATTAATACAATTTAAATTAGATATTTTTTTAATTTATATATTCAAAATATGTCATTTAATAAAATTATATACTAATAATAAATAATATTTAAATATAACCATTTGGTTAGTATATAAGATAAAATAAAAAATTATTTTATTTTATCTTTTACTTAAATTAATTTATATTCACGTTCAAAAAGAAATATATTATCTATTACTAATGTTTAAATTTAAAAATAATTCTAAGATAAAATTGATAATATGGATAAAGTATACCAAACATAATACAATAAAATTTAGATATTGTTAAATTTATATATTTAAATGCCAATGAATCCAATTATCTCATAAATAATATTATTTTATCTTTTACTTAGATTAGTTTAGATTCACGTTGAAGAAGAAATATATTATCTATCACTATTATTTAAATTTAAAAATAATTCCCAAAAATAAGATAAAATTATAATATATTACATATTATATTACATTAGTTTATATATTCAAAATATGTCATTTAATAAAATTATCTAATAATAATATTTAAATATTTTTTTTTTAAATAATATATTTTACTTTGATTTTTATTTTTAACTAAGATTTTCTTTTTAATATAATAGAAAATAAGAGTAGTTTGAAATAATGATTTTAAGAAAAATATAGTAATACTAACTTGGTCAAATTGTTGATATTGTCGAACTATATCGTCTCCAGATAATTGTGTAGGAGGTGGACGACTTTCTTTAGTGCCATCAAAAGCTTTTGCATTATTTCTCCAAGAATGAACAAGTGGCAAAAATCGACGGCTTCCCATATAACAAATTTTTTTTCCATTTGGTAAACTTAATGACCATGTATCCTTGTTACAACAAGGACAAACAAATTTTCCTTTAGTACTCCACCCTGATAGATTTCCATACGCGGGAAAATCATTAATAGTCCACAAAATAGAGACATATAATTGAAACATTTCTTTCATTGATGCGTCGTATGTCTGTACACCATTATCCCAAAGTTCTTTCAATTCATCAATCAAAGGTTGTAAATACACATCAATGCCATTTCCAAGAGCTTTGGGACCAGGAATAAGTGTTGACATTATGAAATAAGGATCTTTCATGCACATCCAAGGTGGCAAATTATAAGGAATTAGAACAACTGGCCACACGCTATATGAAGTACTCATATTTCCAAATGGATTGAAACCATCACTTGCTAAACCAAGTCTAACATTGCGTGAATCTGACGCAAAAGATGGATATTGTGAGTCAAAATTCTTCCGAGCAATAGAATCAGCCGGGTGTCTCATTTTCCCATCTTCATTAAAAGGCCTATCTTTGTGCCACCTCATTTCTTTAGCCGTATTCGATGTCATATACAATTGTTGTAACCTTGGAGCTAAAGGAAAATAACGCATAACTTTCTGGGGTAACTTTTTTTGTGGATCTTTATCGAGAAAATTTACAAGTTGGGCAAGAAGTGGATTTCAAATAATCACCTCGATAAAGAATGCAATCATTAACACAAGCATCTATTTTTGTGTAATCATGTCGAAGTTCACGAATAATTTTTCGAGCCTCAAAATATGAGTTGGGAACTTTATTTCTGTCTGGAAATGCTTTTTTCAATAAAGTAAGTATAGCATCAATTGATTTTGCGCTCAAACCAAAGAGACATTTGATATTCAGTAATTGAACAATAAATAAATATGATTATAAATTATTATGTTAATTAATTTTATTAAAAAGGTGTGTTCATCTAGACCTGTGACAGTTACCCAAAAAGTTCTCAAATTCCCCGCTTTCCAATTTTTCACATTCACGTCCAAAAAATTCCCTGCTCTCCAATTTTTCACATTTACGTCTCCTTCTCACCCTCAGGTAAATCTTTACTTCTTCAGTTTAGAAACAAAATTATGGTTCAACCATTATTTCTTAAAATTTGGTGCAATCGCAGTTGGGGCTGTAAAATTTGGTGCAATCATAGTTCGGGTCTCTATTAAATTTAGCAAGTTACAGTTTCAAATTCCTCCTTTCAGGTATGAGTTTCATCTTTCAGGTTTTAATTTTACCCATTTAAGATATTAATTTCTCAAGGTACAATTCACGTTGCAATGAGTGCCACCGGTAGATGAGTCTTTTTTTCTTCCTCTGTGAAAAATTGCTGCACAATTCTGGTTCATTCTTTGGCTTTTTGTCAAATTTTTATTTTGTTTTTCTCCCAATTTTAATTCCAGGTCCTGCACGTTTGAATTTTAAGTTGAGTGATATTAAAACTCAACGTTGCATTTTAATCATCTCTCCAAGCTCCAAGCGTACGAAAGCAAAACGGACGGTGATTGTGCTTATGATATGATGTTACTGGATTCTTATAAAAAAAATTGTCATCCATATATATTTCTGCATTGTATTTTAACTATGCAATAAATATAAAGTTATATCAAAATACCCTTTTTTTCTCATAGTGAATGCATTACTGTAAATTTATATCTTTTATTTCTTTCTAATTTATTGTCTTTATGGGGTAGTTACAGTTGGGTTCTACAAATTTTAGCAAGTTATTGTATCAAGGTTCATCCTCCAAGGTATGAGTTCCATCATGTTTTAATTTCCCTCCAAGTTATTAATTTTTATTTTTCATTACTGTGATTTATTACTTTAAATTGTAATTATTTTGAGTTGTAGCTGTCTAAACATTGTTTTTTAGTAATGTAAATATGTCATTTTTTAGATGAAAAACATGTCTAAGTATGAAGAAGAGAGGCTACAAAGAATTGCAATAAATGAAGCAAAATTTGAGGCTTTGGGAATATCACGTAAAGTTTCTTCTTTGAGAGTGTTAACTCAAAATACCAAGAATAAGAAGGGAAGAAGAATAGATGAAGAGAATGATGAAGAGTATAAGCCCACAGAATTAGAAGAGTTACAATCTTCAAGTGAAGAAGATGAAAAGTACAATAAGAAAAAGGTATGTAATGAGACTCTTAGAATATATAAATGCTTATGTTTAGTTTCATGATATTTCTTTATGATTATTTTTATTTTGTAGATAATTAGACCATTAAGGTTAAATTCTAAAAGGGTCAATGCTTATGAGTTAGAGAAGGTTGAGTTGGATAAGGTTCAGGAATTTGAAACATGTCCAGGTATTTGTATAACATGTTTTTTCTAAAACTAAATTAACCATTACTAATATTGGTATTGATTTCTTTTTCCGAATTTCATTTAGATCAACGTGTAGTTAAAAAGAGACGTGGACATACCATTAATGCAAAAATCCCAAGTAAAAGAGAAGAATTAATGGTATTGGGTAAAACTTTTGATATCCAATTTCCTCCTCCCTACTTCAAGCTTTGTGGAAAACATGCAAAGTATTTCAAGGCTGAAGCAACTGTATGTATACGTCACAAAGCTCCTTTAAAAGTTAAAACATGGAAAGAGATACCTGAGGATGATTTAACTATAATGTGGAAACATATGGAGGTTAGTATAACTCTATTAATGTGAATGTATTTAATAAATTTTTATTTATGTATTTGATGTATTTTGGCAAAGATATATTTGAAACTTTTTTATTTCTTTTATCACATTTAGGATGCATTATGTTTGAAGGAAGAGGATAAAGAACATGCAATGAAACAATTGCAAAAGCAATATAGGAATAGACATCACCACTTGTATCAAACATACATTCAAAATAAAGGTAGACCAAATGGCATACATCCTCAAGATTGGAATTGGTTAATAAATAACAAGTGGAATGATTCAAAGTTTAAGGTAAAGTTATTCTCTTTTTATATCTATATGTTAAAGTTGAATTTTAATTTTTTTGTAATTTTATATTATAATACTAAATTATTTCTACATTTATAGGAAAGGAGCTTGAAAAATAAAGCTAGTCAAAGTAAACAAAAGATTAAATCGGTTATTGGCACAAAATCAATTGTCCAAAAGGCATTTGAGATGGTAAAGCTACTATTATGTTTTATATATACTAATTTGTGCAAATTTTGACTAGGTTTTATATGATTTGTTTTATATGTCACATATACAAGTTTGTTTTTGTTCTTTTATTTAATCTAACATCACATTATCTTCTTTTTTATTTTTTCAAAAGAAAGAAGAATCAAAAAGTGAGGAATGGCCAAGTGCAGTGGAAGTATGGAAGGCTACACGTATGAAATCTAATGGAAATTGGTGTATTCCCAATGGAGAAGAAATTATGGTAAGTAAAGAAAATACTCTAACTTTTATTTTAATATATACAAGTTATATTTTATTATTACTAATTTGTGCAAATATGTTTCTTTATTTGATCTAATCAAATTCAAAACGCTTTTATTTTACTATTACTAAATATTTTAAATGTTAATTATTTTGTCTTAATATTGTACAGGATAATTTAAAAAATGTGGGTGAGGTGTACGAGGAAGAAATTTCGAAAGCACCTGTACCATTGGTTAAGCATTTTTCATTTGTACTAGGAACAACACCAAATCATTCACAAGGTATGAGAACTATATCAATCACAAAGAAAAATATAGAGAGACAAATTGTACAAAATGAAGTGGAGAATGCACAAAAAAGAGCAAGTGATCTAGAGTTAGAAGTTCAAAAATTGAATAGCATCATTCAAAATCAAGAAGAAACCAACACTCAACTTCATAATGAATTGCAATCTCAACGACAATTAATTGAAGATCAAGAACTTGCTTTGAGAACTCAATGTGATCAAATGAAGCAAGATATTGAAATAGAGATGAAACGTCAAATGACTAATTTATTAGGAAATCTATCATTTAGTGGATCAAATGTTTCCTCAAAATGAAGTAAGTTGTATTATTAATATTTAAATTTTTTAATTAATGTGTCTATAATTTCATCTTTATATATTTCTAAAGTATTATTGATTATTTCCTTTATTGATATTAATGGTTTACTTTGTTTTATTTTGCAGGATCAATATCCTTGGAAGCAAGATCAAAATCCTTGAAGATACTATATATATTTATTGTTATTTTTAAGTAGTTATTTAGTTTAATTGTAATTAGATATGATTTCACGTATTATTTAGATTTATTGTTCAACATTTTAGTTTATTATTTTAAATGTAATGGATACTTTGTGTTTACATTTTATGTTATTTTATTTTAATTGATACCTCGTTTTTATTTAATTGATATTATCATTTTTAATAATAATAATAATAAATGATAAACTATTAATAATTAAAAATAATTATCACATAAAATTTTAAAATATAATAAGAATAAGAATAACTATTATTATTATTATTATTATTATTATAATTAATAATAGTTACAACCAATTTATTTTCATTCTCTTTTATATTTGTGATATCTAGTTATTATCACTATTACATATAATACTCTAGTGACAATAAATGTATCACTATTGTCTTATATATTTGTGATATTTTATTATTGTCACTATTACATAAAATTATTAGTGATAATTAATTTTGTCATAATAAACTTTGATTTTAGTGACATTTAAAATTATTGTCACAAGTACAATAGTGACAAAGATAATAGTGACATCTAAATTATTGTCACAAGATGATATTTGTGACATATTTATAACTTTTAGTGATGAATATTAGTATCACTATAGTTACTTTTTCTTGTAGTGAGACTTGGCGGTACCCATTTTTTACATATGTGTTATTGCGTTTGGTTCATGTGTACTAAATCTGTTATTTGTTCGAAGAAGCATAAAACCAGATGTTGACATCCGATGTGGTAATTAGAATTACGGATGTCAACATCCGTAGTTATATTTTTTATAAGTTTTGACGTATTACGAATGTGGACATCCGATATAGTATATTGAATTATGGATGTCGATATTCATAAGTTTTTCTTTTTTAACTTTTTGGTATTATGGATGTCGACATCTGATATATTGCAGTGACTTACGGACGTCGACATCCGTAAGATTTTTTTTTTAATATTTAGGTATTATAGATGTCGACATCCGTAATATTTTTTTTTAGTTTTTTAGGTGTTACGGATATCGACATTCAGTATACTGCATTGAATTATGGATGTCCATAATTTTTTTTTTTAGTTTTGTAGGTATTACAAATGTTGACATTCGGTGACATCCATAAGGCTTTTTTTCTTTAGTTCTTACAGATGTCCACATCTGGTTTGATGTAATTTGTTACCAAGTCTATATCCGATATGTTTGATTTTTTATTTTTGATTTTTTTTAAAGTTAATTGTTTATATTTTTACAGATAGGCCTAGGACACAAGGTGGCACCACACACTATAGTCGATCTTCTTGATGTGACCCCAACAAGCCCAAGTGCACCTTCAAGCCTCATTTCAAATGCAAGCCCATTTAAAGGCCCAATTACAAGATCAATGATGAAGAAGATTCAAAAGGGCCTCCCATTAGATGATCACAAATTCAATGGGCTTCTCACATTATTTAAATGGGCCAAAGAGATCACAAAGACTTGAAGAAGTTCATGTAAATCTAGTAGTGTAGATTTAAATTGGGTCATTGTTTGGGCTTTGCTTTCCAATAATACATAAGACATGAAAGGAACGTAGGATGGGGTTCAAATTGGGCTCGGCCCATTTCTCTTCATACATGGCCGAGACTATCAAGGCAAGGCAAGGAGGCTCCTTTGCTTCATGGGTTGACTAAGGTTGGTCATCACATCTAAAGGCTAAGAATCCTTCTTGTTCTTCAAGCCAAGATCCAAGGGGCGTGACCTTGCTTCCTTCTCCAAGCTTGATCTAAAGGCCAATAAGTAAATAAAATAATTAGTAAATAATCATTGGAAAACTAACAAGAAAAATAGAAGAAATTAAAAAAAAAGGTGGAATTAAAAATGCACTATCAGTAAAAAAAATTGTTAAAAAAACAAAAAAAATACGGAAGTGGACATCCGTAACTACTTTTGTGCCCAAATGAAAAAAAAATTATAATACAAAATAAATACTTAATTAAAAAGCACAATTTTTAAATAATTATATATATATATAGCGTAAAAAAATGTCCAAACAAAATAACATCATTACCAACAAATTAAATAACAATATTAAAATATATATATATATATATATATATATATATATATATATATATATAATTCAAGCCATGACCAGATGTCAACAACCGATAATTTAGTTAACTAGAAGTCTACATATGTGACTTGCTAAAAGCGACATCTGTTTCCATCGTTCACTAGATGTCGACATTCATGACCATAATGTGCTGAATGTCCACATTCGTTTCAGTAAAATTGACATTCGTTACCAAAGTGTATCGAAAGTCGATATCCGGCTATGTTTGGTACCAGATGTCCACCTACGGTATAGGCAAAACTATTTTCTTTAATGAGTATCAGATGTCGACAACCGATACTCAAATGCAACGAATATCCACATCCGATTATTTGATAAGCATACCAGATTTGGTATGATAAGCCTACCAGATCCGGTATGCTTATGCAATTTTTTTAAGACTTTATCAACTAAAAATAAGATAAATGAATATCAAACAACAATAAACAACATTTGTTAGGACTACAGTGTCAGAGACCACAATACTAATGAACAATAAAATGTATCAGAAAAGAACAACGTTCGTTTGGACGAAGTTGGAAAGGAAAGTTGAAAACGTGAGAAATTTTGGAGGTGCAAGTATCCGTTAAAAAGCATGCTTCAGTAATATTTTTTTTAATTACCTTACCTGCTTTGGTAGGTAAGGACTTAATTGTCATAACTGTTAAACTTGGGGGTACTAAAAAGACATTGGGAGGGAGAAATCCCTTTTCTTTTTTCAAGCCTTCAAGAAGTACACATTTAAGAGGCCCGTTACACCCTATCTCATTGGGGTTCTTGGGCTGGATTGTCTAAAATTTAGACAAATTTATGACAACTGCTTCCTGCACCCTCCGTAATTTATTTTCTGAAATACGATAAATAATTCCGAAAGTATTTCCAGAAAGCAAACATTCACTCTTTCTACTAGGGAAGCATTTTGATGGGAGAAGAAATTTGACGGGGTGCATGAAGAAATTGTCCAAATTTATTATCTCACTCTCTAAAATAATATTGGATTCAGTTCCGTTGTGTTTCTGAAATTTTTATATATGAAATTCAATTTAATTCAATTTACTCTTGATTATGTTGGATTGGATTGGATTAAAATTTTGAAAAACTTCTATCTTTTGTTAAAAAGTATTATGTTCAAATATCAACCTAATTAAAAAATAGGATAATATTTAACAAAATTAATTGAAGACTCTAATTAAGATAATAAGTTGATTCATAATAAATTTATACAAACTAATTTACAAAAAAAAAAACACAATATTTTAGAATAAAGATATCCCCGGATTGAATCTTGGGCTAGAAATACTAAACTCATAATTCAAATTTTATAAGAGTGAGTTAGTTTTATTAGATCGGATTTAACCGAATTATAAATTGAACTCAATCTAATCTAAGGATTGATCGAGTTATATCATTAAGTAACCTGGCCTAGTGAACTCCGAGAACATTTATTTCGGCAAGAATATTATGTATTGTGGTCAATGATGTAAGAATTGCTAATACCATAAGCATGTACTTATCAACTATGATTTATGTTAAGGTTTTAATTTTTTATCTTCAATAATGAAATTAGTCCATCCTATAATATCTCCTTTCGGATATTAGCCTTAACTACTTCACGTTTGTCCACCAAAATTCTAATCTTTTCCATCTCCATGGTTGAAACTACTAAGAGCCCATTTACGGCAATTTTTGTCCTTCATCTTTTGATCCTTTTTTTTTTTTCATTTTCTATTTTAGTACAATTGTTTGATGAAATTATTGGGAATAATCTATTCTCCTTGTTTCTTGATTAGGCGTTCATTAACATGTGATAAGCTCATTTTAGTTTATGAAAATGTTCACTTCATCTTTCTTTATTTTCTCCTTTACAAAAATGTTTAGATACATGTGTTGTGTTGTAAGAAGGTGAAAAATTGTTTTGTATCTAGGCGACATGGTGATATCATCTCGTTATGAGGCCAAGATTAAAAAATTGAGATCATTACTTAGTAACGAATTTGAGATTAATGATATAGATACAATTAAGAAGATTTTGTTGGAAGGAGACTAACATAGCTCTCCCTTGGACAACTATAGAATCTAACAACTCAAAAAGGCTTTAAAGCAAAGCATCCTCCATGAAAGATATGAAAAGCTCTCAACCAAGGTTAAAACACAAAAACAAGACAATGTAAATTTCAAAAATAAAAGGATTAAGGAAAAAAATTGAAAGAGCACACAGACTTATAAGGATACTCAAGGATAAGAGAACGATGATTCACCATTTGAAAAAATCCTCTAAGATAAGAATTCTTGGAAAATAGTGTCATATTCTCAAAAAAAACACTTAAAATTTTCAAAAGTTAATTTCATTAAATTTTAAGTGTGAAGAATACATGAGGGAAAACCTCTTATTTATAGATGGAAATATGTTCAAGAATCCTCCAAAAAATGGATAAAGAAAACAAGTAAAACCTTGATAAACCGATGTATAGAATCTTCTCTTGAAAGTGATCAATGTGAAAACTATACTTCTTTATTAATAAGTATTGTAAGTGGCATCAATTGTCTCCAAAATAGATACTAACTAGGTCAATTGACAATCAAATAATTATGTTTTGCCTACTACACTTTTAAGTACTATAACATCATTTTCTAATGTTTATAATAAACTTTATAAGAAATGACACAATTTGGTTTTGGTATATAGTACAAATTGAGAAGAAAAAAAACCAAGACAAGTTTTAATCTTTGGTCAGACAAGTTTTAAGCGTATTTATAGAGGTGACAAAACGAGCCAACCTATACCATTTTTGCCTGACTCACCTTTGGCCCACCAAAAATGGATTGGACCTAGTTGACCAGCAAAAAAAAAAAAAAACGGGGCCGGTG
>Ga0214544_1012272_pt1 | contig 11276 bp, 3 predicted proteins | sample CNSS3metaG_FD_160074 | JGI IMG/M metagenome (GOLD analysis project Ga0214544, IMG submission 160074) | Root nodule microbial communities from cowpea collected in UCLA plant growth center, Los Angeles, California, USA - CNSS3 | ecosystem: Host-associated > Plants > Roots > Nodule | place: USA...
TGGAGATGCGAAATGAGTTTCATGACAAAAAAAATATATAGAAGAAATAAAAAATAAAAATCATCCTCATTTAAATTATTAAAATATTTACAATTAAATAAGTAACCCTATATATATATATATATATATATATATATATATATATATAGACACACATGTAAAAGGATTCAGTAACCTGGAGGTGTGCAATTACATAACTAAAGTGGTGGAATCTGTTAAGAGTGTGCCAAACCAGTAAAATCGCCTTATTGGTGCAGCGCCTGGCGGCAGGTTTGGAACCGCAAGGCGGTAGCTACAGTTCAGAGAGCAATAGAGAAGGGTGATGCTTGGCGATGGTAGTCGATTCGCCAAGCGATAGCCACCAAAAAGTGGGCTCCTGGAACGTGTGCGCCTGATGGTGAGGGGGGTCCCGTCAGGCGTTGTCTGCAAGTCTGGGTAGTTTGAGGCGCTTGGCGACTGACGACATGTGTCCCCCGCTAGGCGATCTGGAAGCGACAGCGCTTGGCGCCTCGTGAGCAGTACCAGGCGATCTGGTGGCAGTAGAATGATGTTTCTTTGCTGGTATTGTTTGCGTGATCTACAAGGCTTTAGTGATGCTTCAAAGGTTGGCTTGCTGGTGTTCCTTGATTTTTGTATTTTTGGACTATTGTTGGTGGATTAAAAGTTTTAAATTTCCCGTGTTTTTGGGAAATAACATTATAATAAATGAGGTTTATAAATTATTTAAAACCGTAATATCCGGTAGGAGAGAAGTCCTCGACCCCCAACCCCGCTTACAAAGGATCACAACTGCTTGGTTGATTTCTTCATAAAAAAAGTAAAGGATGGTATTCGTGGTCGACATAATGTCAAATGGGTACACAAAATATGAAAAGCTCGGATGAATGCCCAATTGTTCGGATAAAGCTGAGCAGGTGCCACGTTTAACTCCGTCAATAACCCCTTCTCAAAGGAGCTCAATGGCAATTGCAGACCGACTTTCAAAATTCAACAAAAAAATAACAAATGAAAATATCAAGAATGTAAATAACATTTAAACAATATAACACGATAAATGTTCTATTGCCCAATTGGGGAATGTAACTACAGTTGAGTTTTTAACTATTACAACAATGTTTATGAAATGCAATGTATTGCTTCATACATAAGCAATATGAATTCGTTCAAGTAATGAATTGTGTGATTTTAGTTTCCGCTTCTATCCAATAGTTGATACTTTTAATTTGTAGATGGGACAAACATTTTTCTCATGTAACCATCTCCTTATACAATTTCCTTGGTATTCATGTCCGCATTAAAGAATTCCAATCTCCTCTTTGTTTTTATATCATCCTGTAAAATCTATTTTTATAAATTTATTCATAGCTTCTTTTTGTGATGCAATTAATGCCTCAATTCTTGTCTTTTTTTTTGGATTTCTAAAATAAAAGATTACAATATACAAAATATTACTAAAGATAAGTATATAAAACGAATGAATTAAAACAATAAAACTTGGTTTTGGTTGTCAAGGAAGTAAATTTGATAGTAGACTTGTAATATCTTGAAGTCTCAATCTTCTTTCTCCTTCTCAAGTCTCAGCTCTTTCAAACACTTGTAGAGTTTATTTTAAAGTTAATCATTAATAAAAATAATTCAAAAAAAATATTATTTTTCGATAATAAGTGGGCAATATATATATATATATATGAAAAAAAACTCTTGAAACTCGTGAATCGAAAAGTACCAAAAAAACAAAATTAGGTAGAAGAAAATAAAAATAACAACACAAATAGAAAGAAAAACACATACTAACCAAACATGATGATGAAAATATTTGTACACACGAATAACATGAGATTCAAGGAATGTAATATGCTAAAACCCTAAAACAATTACTCTTAGAAGAGGAGAAAGTAAAAGGAGGCAAGAGAAGTGATAGAGAGATAAAAGAAGAAAATAAAATATAGATTGATTATAGGAGAATGAAGATATCGCTAATTATCCTCATTTTCATAAACAAAATTATAATTTATTAAAAAAAGTCTTAACTCATTAATTATCATTTTTAATACCAATAAAAATTATCATACAATAATAATTTAATTAAATTTTATTTTCAAACATAAACTTATAATTAATTTAATGGAGTTATATTAGTAATAAAATAATTTTTGGAATTTTTTTTAAACATAATTTTATAATTATTTTAATAGAGGTATATTAATATTAAAAAATTGTTTTTGAGGCCTTTTTTTCTTAAATATAATTTTAAAATTAATTTAATACAGAAATATCAGTAGTAATTTTTGTTGAGACCTTATTTTAAGGGAGACCTAAAGCAAGTGCTTTCCTTGTTGTACCCTTAAGCCGACCCTATTATTCAGTTCTAAAAGTTTTAAAATTTTTCAATTGACTGCCTGCAGTTAGATTTTACCTAGCTGTATAACGTGTCTGGAATATCATCACATAATACTTAATTACAATAGACTTGATAACGAGGATTTCCGTTAAGGATTTACTATATTTAATAAAATATATTCTTAAAGCAAATTATAATTATAAAATAAAAAATAAAAAATATATTAAATTATAAAATATAAAATTATATAAAATTATAATTATATAATAATAAAATTATTAACTATAAAATAAAATATAATTTCATAAATTTTTTAATTATTTAATTTTATAGTTTATATTTCTATATTTATAAATAAGCCGTTGTAAAATATTAAAATGCAAAATTATATAATTATAAAATTTTAAAATTATAAAAATAATAAAATTAAAAAATTATAAGATTATAAAAATTTAAAATTTTGAAATTATAATATTATGATATTATAAAATGTCTGAATTATAGAATATAAAAATACGAATTGTAAAATTAGATAATTAAAAAATGATGAAATTAAAGTTATAAAATCATATATTTTATATTTTATATTTAATAATTTTATTATTATGAAATTATCTAATTTTATAGTTTTATATTTTATATTTTATATTTGAAATTATAATATTATGACATTATACAATTACAAAATTATAGAATGTAAAGATACAAACTGTAAAATTAGATAATTAAAAAAATGTAATAATGTAATAATTTTATTCTTATTTAATTATCCATTTTTATGTTTTATATTTTTTTTTATCTTTTAATTTTTAATTTTTATAATTTTAATTTGCTTTAAGAATAATTTTCAATAAATACAACAAATCATTGAAGGAGGTCATCACTGTTAAAGTCTCTTCCAAGAAAGTATTGTGTGGTGACATATAAACATAATGACAGGTAGGGTCGGTTCAAGAATAAAGCGAGTAAAACACTCACTTTAGGCTTCCAACAAAATAAGGTCTCAAAAAATATTTTTTACTACTAATATTTTTGTATTAAATTAATTATAAAATTATGTTTAAGAAAAAAGGCCTCAATTGTTTTTAGTATTAATTTATCTCTATTAAATTAATTATAAAATTATGTTTAAGAAAAAAAGAGGCCGCAAAAAAATATTTTATTATTAATATGGTTCTATTAAATTAATTATAAGTTTATGCTTGTAAATAAAATTTAATTAAATTATTATTGTCTGATAATTTTTATTTGTATTAAAAAGGGTTAAATATGTTTTTGGTCCCTTAACTTTCAATGAATTTTGGAATTAGTCCATTTCAAAAGTTTAGACCAATTTAGTCCTTCATATTTCAAAATACATTTAATCCTTTTATTTAAATTTTGTTAACTTTACTTGACATTTCAAACGTATTTCATAATAGTATTTGACTTAACATTAAAGTAAAAAGTATGTCAAACAATATTAACAACTCAAATACAATACTGAAATGTGTATGAAACATCAAATAAACATAACAAAATTTGATTAAAAGTACTAAATCTACGTATTCTGAAAGATGAAGGACTAAATTGGTTCAAAATTTTGAAATAGACTAATTCTAAAATTTACGAAAAGTTAAGGGATTAAAAACATATTTAACCCTATTAAAAAAGTAATTAATGAGTTAATTTTTTTTTTAATAAATCATAATTTTGTTTACGAGAAAAAAAAGATGATTAGTGTTCTTTTCTAAAAAATGAGATCAAAAACGGATATCTTTGGATGATGCTTAAAAAATCTATCGAAATGAATTTTTCAGTGAATCCCACTTGAACTAGCTCACGGGAACCAGTTTTTCCGAAAAATCCGTCCCTTCTCCTTTCTTTGTCCCCTTTATATAGATGGAAGTCTCGACGATAATTTGTTAAAATCTGAAGTAACCACTCCCTAGCATCCCGCCATTATTCATGAAATCCAGGGATACCTAAAATCAAGGGTTTTTTTCCCTTTCTTTCCGGAACCACCTCCTTAGGAGATATTTCAGATATTCCGCAAACCATAACTGATCCCTTTAAAATGATTGTGAAATGGGCCACCACTTATTGGGCGTTTATGACAATTTGGGCCTTTAATCGACTGCCTTTGAAATTCCGACCTACCGATCTTAATGATTACTTGTTCCTATTCATGAGCTCAGAGTTTGGCTTCGATCACCAAACGATACAATTAGCGATATCTTTATTCTTTTATAATCGATTTGTATTCTATTTTCTTTTTGTGTCTCTCAATAATTTCTCTTGTCTCTTCTTACTTTCTTCTCTTCTAAGAGTCATTTTTTTAGGGTTTTAGCATATTATATTCCTTGAATCTCCTCATCTTGAATTTCATGTTGTCTTGTGTACCAATATTTTCATCCTCATTTCTGATTAGTATGTTTTTTCTTTCTATTTATATTGCAGTTATTTTTATTTGTATTAGAATTAGAAATGCGTTTGTTTTGTCTAGTTTTGTTTTTCGTTACTTTTCGATTTGGGTTTCAAGAGTTTTTTTTTTCATATATCTTGTCCACTTACTGTCCAAGAACAATAATTTTTTAAAATTATTTTTATTAATGATTAATCTTAAAATAAACTCTGTAGTTTTGTGAAAGAGTGAGACTTTCAAGTTTACTTCCTTGACAACCAAAACTATGTTTTATTATTTTAATTAAGTCATTTTATGTCAACTAGAAAATTTGAATCAAACTATTCAAAAATCCAAAAAAAGAGAATAATTGAGACATTAATTGCATTACAAAAAGGAGCTATGAAATAAATTTATAAAAATAGATAAAACAAAATAAATTAGAAAATATAGGTGGATGCTCTTTGAATGAAAAGATAATAACAATATAGATATAGGTGAAAACAATAATAGAGAGATAGAACTAGTTAGTGATTAGTATAATGTTAACAATTCTAGGACTAGTTGCTTAAGCCAAACAAATATTCTCATAACTAAAGATAATAAAACCTTATTTAAGATCAACAATGTCTCAAGAAAGATTAAATGAATTAGTCCGATTATCTATTGAAAAATAAATGTTAAATAAAATTAATTATGACAATTCAATAAATAATTTTGCATAAAAAAAAGCACAACAAATAAATTTTAAATAAATGATCTCATTTTTTTAGTTTGTTTTAGATCTTCCAAATTTTTGAGCCGCTCTTAATGACAAGGTAAGGTGGATGTCATGTCATATAATTAACAATAAAATCTATCGGTCGAACTTAAAACATAATTAAATGAATTATATTATTTGTAAATCTAATGTAACATGGACTATTTATAAAAGATAATAATTTCATAAGGAAAGAGGAAATCTTTATTATATACTAAAGATAATTTATTATTGAAAATCTAATTCTAAATATTAAATATTCAGTTGATCTAAATGCCATTAATTATTATTTGTAAGTATACTTTAAAATGGATTAGCATGGTAATATAAGTGTTTAATAAGAAGATTAAGGGAAATGCTTACCGTTAAAGATAATTTAATTTTAAAAATCTAATTATAAATATCAATTATTCAATTGATCTATTTTTCACGCCATTAATTGTTATTTATAAATATATTTTACAATGGATTCCGTGTATAGATGGTAATTTAAGTATTTAATGATAAGGTTACAAGAAATTTAGAAAAAAATTTACGGTTAAAGATAATTTAATATTGAAAATTTCATTTTAAATATTCAATGATATCATGAATTATTATTTGAAAATATATTACAGCATGCATGACTCATAACGACAATTTAAGTAAATTTAAGTAATGAAAATATATCTATCTTGTTTTAGTCAATAATTTCTTTTTCATCATTCTTAAATGATTAATTTATTTTTTTATTCTTTATCCATATACCTTTTTTGTAAATAATACTAAAAAATAATTGATCATAAAGTAATAAAAAATTGAGACACGTAATTATTAAAAGAAAAATATATTCATTATTATTAATATATAATACACTATTATTTTTTTCTATATTCATAGAAAAAATATATAAAAAGTTCATGAGATAAAAAAAATTATGTTTTCATTATCAAGTAAGACAAGAGACGGGAAAAGAAAAGGATAAATGAGAAATATAATGAGTTTATGTCTAACTTGTTTTTCTTTAAAAACAAAAGGAAGACATATGAGAGTGAGAGATTATTACAATTTGTGAAAAACTAAAAAGACAATGAAAAGAAAAATAAAAATTATGTTAATAAATAAATTTTTGAAAATCTGATGTAATTTGGTCTTTTACGATCAATTTCGTTAAATTCCTCGAAACAGATCAATGATCTTTTCATTAAAATTGAAACTCTTAATATGGATGATTTGCTTTGTTGGTGTAATTAACATAATCCTAGTCTCAATTTTTAAATAAAAACAGGGAAAACCTAAATATTTTTATTTTTTATTATATTTAATTTTATATTTTATTATGTATTTACATTAAATGTTATGTTTCAATAAAAAAATTTAATTTTTATTAATTTCTAATATATGTTAGCTACAATTTAAAAAATTTAATAAATTTTAAATATACTTTTATATTATATATATATATAAATTTAAAAAAATCAAAATTTTGGGGGTCAGGGCCCCTCCCTACCCCCAAAGAGCTCCGCCTCTACTTACATAGACTTTACCTATAGCCTGAACTTTCATATACTTGTTTTTTATTAATTACCTTGAGTAACAGTTGGATTCTTCCATAAATGTTAATGAATATAGTTTTTACTTGCATCTGTTTGAGATGTCTCTCTCTTAGGTTGAGATGTACTCACTATTAGGCCGATATGTACTCGATCGGTGTGATGAGTATGGTTCTTGCTGCTGCACTGTGAATGTTGTCCTGACCAAGATGTGTCAAGACCATCTTGACTTAGATATATCAGCCTTTGCACAATCGGAAGGTGGTCCTAACCGAGATGTGTCAGGATCATTTAGTCTAGATGTATCAGGATCCCTTATTATTTAATAAATTTTAATATTGCATTTTTTTTTATATTTGAACACCTTGGTACTTTGATAAAACTATCGGAAGGAAACATATTTTTTAATTCTTTGGTATAGTGTTATAATTACATTTATACCACATAATATATAATTATACATTTATGAAGTATATTATTTTTCCAAAAGCAATTAAAATTGAAAAGTAATATTCTTTGTGACCGAAAAAGTGATCATTAAATTATGGGAAAATTGGTGATTAAATTGATCTCAAATTTTAATCAATGATCACTAAATCAATATTAATTTCAGTCATTAGATTTCGATCCCCAAAGCGGTCATTGATTTTGGTGATTAGAGCGTTTACTGAGTTTAATTACCAATTCATTCACCGTACATTAGTGATCAAAGAAATAGTAACTAATATGGGTTAGTTGGTAAATTGATCACGATTTTCATCATTGAGCGATTTTGATCATTTAATGATTGAAATTTCGGTGAATATTTCATATTCTTCTTATAGTGCATGTACAAATGATAAATTCAAACTTGTAGTGCATGTACTAATGATAAATTCAGACTGTTTACATAAAATTGATTAAATACTAATAATTTTATCATACTTATAAGTTATGATGCACGTATACGATACGTGTATCGGACATGACACGTATCTGATACGTCGATACATTTATTTTTAAAATAATAGGATATGATACGTGATAGATACGTTATGTATAAATATTGAAAAATATACAATAATTCTTAAAAATATAATAAATATATGATTGTTTTTGTGTGAATCAAAATTAAAACTATATGTACTAAAATTGTCAATATAAAAATATAAATTATTGTCATCATAGAAGTACTATTTAAAGAAAACTCTTAAATAATGACCAATTTTAGTAACCAAAAATATGTTAGAGACCAATTTAGAGACTAATTATGTTGTTAGCCAAAACCTAACAACTAATTTTAATGACCAATTTAGAAAATAATTCATAATTGAAGATATTTTAATTATCAATTTAAAGACAAATTATAATTTTTTGGAACTATTTTAGTTGTCAATTTGATCACTATATAGTGACTAATTATTTTTTAAAATTGATCACTATTCAAAGATTTACTTATAGTGTATGTAAGGCCCACTTATATTCTATACCCTAATGTTTAAGGGTTGCCCCAATCTAATGGGCCTAAAGGCTGACCCATGGGGTGTCTAAAGCCCCTAAGACAGCCAAACCCTCACAATCTGTCTTCACTTTGCAAAAACAACACTCACTTCTCTTTCTTTTCCTAAAACAGAACCTCTGCTAGGGTTTGTCCCTCCGTCCCATTCAAGCTAGATCAACTTCGTTCTCCCTTCACGTAAGTTAGTTCTTGAACCATAACCCCCTTTCTAAGTTGTTTTCATGGTTTATGTTGGGGCTCACTGTAATAAATCCAATCTTCCTTCTGTGCCACTGTTTCCAGCTCTTCAATCTGCTCTTGGAGCTGTTGTGGTTGTGGGCTTAGGTGTCGAAGTAGTTTCATAGCTCTTTCCAGGTAAGGGAAGCTAGGACTCTTACTGCCTTCGTGTTTCTTTATATATTATTGGTCTTCCAACTTTATTTCATGCTTGTGATGACTGAATGATGCTTGGAATAAGCTGGATATGTATTGTGAAATTGTTCTGGACGAAACTGTATGTTGGCTTGCGCGAATAGTGGAGTGAATCTGATAATCTCGCCCAAGCGAGTGGTGCTCGCCTAAGCGAGAGTATTAGGAAACCCTCCTTGGTATTGCGCGAGTTGTCGCTCAAGCGACGAGCTCTAGTCTTGAGGGAGAAGTCATCTCGCTTAGGCGAGGGGGTCTTGCCTAAGCGAGAGAACGTGACAACACAATTGTTCCCTCTTCGAGCTCTCGCCTAGGCGAAGGGAGCTCGCCTGAGCGAGAACTTTCTACCTGAGCGAGAAGTTGGACGAGAATGCACCAGGTTTTGTTTCTCCTTTGTCTTTGTATGTTTGCCACATGTTTGGATGAATTAATATGTTAAAGGCATGAAATGAATAATGTGCATGTATGGAATTGGTTCATGGATTGAATATGATGAGTTTGGTATAGATTTGATATGGAATATGAATGAAGGTTGGTTATAAAGTTTGGCATGGGATTGGTATGCATGATAAATACCTACTTGGTTGGTGAAACATGATTTGTATGTGGTTAGGACGTAATTCCATGATAGTTTCGGGGTGGTGCCTCATTGGTTAGGACGTAATTCCATGAGTCTCTCTAGGTGAGACCTCATGGTGGTGCCTCAGTTGGTCGGGACATAATTCCATGATCCCTGTTAGTGGGAGTTCATAGTGGTGCCCCATCTATATAATTTAGTAAGGATTCAAGGTAAGGTTGCATCCTGACACTCTAAAGAGTTAGTTAGTCTCACATAAAGCGTATTGACTCTAGTGATGAGAGTAGCAGAAGGCCTGAAACTTATTAAGGGCTAACCTTGTGTGTGAGGGATGAAACACTGTAACATTTAGCTCGGTAGAGCAGGGAAGTCCACCACAAGTGCAAGCATCCGCTGAATTTGACTAATTATATGTATCCGGATGAGTCGTGTCTGAGTCTTAGTGTATTGTTTGCAAGTCATAGCATGCTTGATTGACTTATGCATTTTGGATTTATAACTTTGTATGTGACTGTATGATAAATCGTTTTCTGCTCTAGCTTACCCTATTGCTTGTTTGATTGTTATGGGTGTGGTTTTTCTCCTTTGCGATGATATCAAATTGTTGATGTGAGCAGATGCGAGGACTCCCCGTGGTCAATAGGGAAACAGTGATTTCGCTGCTTAGCATCTCTGGGATGGACTCTAGTTTTCTTTTAGGGTTATGGCCCATGTATTGTCCTGCATTAGTACTTTATTTTGTATTTTGTCGACACTCTTACATTATTTCGATTCTGGCATCGTGGTGTGCCTAAATTTATATTCTGGTTTCTCTTGGAATATTGTAAGGAGTAGTGTTTATACTCTAAGATTGCGTTACTATATTATTCTGTGTTACACTTCCTTTAATTAGATTAATAATTAAATGGGACGTTACAATGTACTACGACTTTATAAATTATATATTTCATTAAGTATCTAAAAATATCGGATACGATACGTGTAATACAGATACGTGACCAAAGTTGAAATATCGGTGTATCGTAGTAGTTTATAAGGCAATACAATAATTGTATGGAATGATTAGTTATCAAAGAAATCCTCGTTCCATTATATCTAACGAAAACAATACCTTTGATCGAATTAGATTTATTATTTTATTTGATTATTATTACACATGAATCTAATCCTAACAAACCAACAGAATAATATAGATAAAACATATCTATATATACACAAGATAAATTCACTATTTTTTTTTATATAAAAGAGATTACGCACGGATAACAATATATAACATAAAATTATTTGTACTTTTGCTTCTATTTCAACCATATATAGAAGTTATTTTTTGAAAATCATTATCATATAATAGTGAAAACATTTACGTTATGTATATGTGTTCACTTTTTTCAGATATTAAAAAATAATAAAATTATTATTATTGTTATTGTTATATTTATAAAATTAGATATAAATACTTTTATACTTTTATAATAAATAACTTTTATTTATTTATTAGATAATTGTTTAATTAAAAAATAGTAATTTTAAAAATATTGTTAAATTGAAAAAAGAAAACTGTTAACTTTTAAAAAAAAAATAATCACTTAAAGGGTAAATTGGTAAAATAATATTGAAAAATAATAATAAGTTATTTAAAAAATTATAAAATAATTTTGTTTAAAGGGTAAAATGAATGGAAAAACAAACGTGAATGCCAAAAAGAGAAATCATATTTATTTATATATATATATATATATATATATATATATATATATATATATATATATATATATAT
>Ga0214544_1012278_pt1 | contig 11268 bp, 12 predicted proteins | sample CNSS3metaG_FD_160074 | JGI IMG/M metagenome (GOLD analysis project Ga0214544, IMG submission 160074) | Root nodule microbial communities from cowpea collected in UCLA plant growth center, Los Angeles, California, USA - CNSS3 | ecosystem: Host-associated > Plants > Roots > Nodule | place: USA...
GCCTTTTACTTTATGCTTTATGCCTTTGCTTTACTCTCTCTTCCACATCATTTATGCTCCCCAATCACCATGCGCCACCTAGCATTGCTTTCTTACTCCTAATTAACCTACAAAGCAAATAAACATAGATTAGCATGTTGGCTTAAGTGAAGTCAACTATAGTGAACAAGTCAAACCTAGTCAATGGTCAACAAGTCAACTAAAGTTGATTCAACTAAGTCAACTTAGGAAATCAAAAATAACAAACATAAATGAAAGGGATGAAGGATTAGTGAACTTCCTTTTTAAACATGCTTAGTCTTTTTAAGCATGTGCCTTCATCCTTGGTTGGGGTCAATCCTTCATCAAGTAGAGTAAATAGTGTCGCGGCGCATGAATAGTGTCATTTCTATAGTAGTGAATAGTGTATGAATAATGTCGAATTCTAGCATTTAATTTTTTGAATTTTGTTCTGGTAGCTACGGTGCTTCTTTTGACTTGAAATGTTTTCTCCCCACTTCTAAGACCTTGAACTTGATGGGAAAATGGTTGGAGCAGTTGGTATGGTGTGAGTTGAGAGATTCAAAAAAAATTTGGACTGATTTTTAGTCAAACTTCAGAAGACTATAACTTTAGATCTGGTTATCAAAATCAGTATTATTTTATATGTATTTCGGATGGAATTCAATTTCCTACCTTGTCTAAAGTTGCTCTGCCGGTTATCAAACTCAGATTCTCCATAAAATGTCATTTTCTATGTTTCATCAATTTTTTGTGATTTTTCTTCATTTTTTTAGTTTTGAAATTTTTTTAAAAATACTTGCACTTTGAGTTTTGAGCTGATTTTTTTGTGGTACTGTTTGATCACTCAAGGGACAATCCTACCAATTTTCAAGTCATTTGAAATTCGTTTGAGTATACTTGTAGTTTTACCCTTTGTTATGCCGATAACACTAAAATTAATGTATTTTGGTGCATGACTAGGGGAAATCCAAGTGACTTAGGATCCATTGATCTTAAGATTGATAGGACCTTCCACAAAGGACTTAGGCATAATAGGAATCCATCTGTGCATCCTGCTGCATATTCTGTGACCTTTCATGATTCACCTGATACTCTTGTTTCTTTGCATTCTGATCATTCTGAGCATATTGTGCATATTGAGCATTCTGATAATTTTGATATTCATTTTGAAACTGATCACATGGCTCAACCTCCACCTCATGAGAGGACAATGAGTGAGCTGACTGCACCTGAGTTCACTTATGACTCATTGTGCATTCAATATCCTGAGGAGGAAGTTCCTTATGTTTTAAAAACTGGATTAATCCATTTGTTGCCAAAGTTTCATGGACTTGGAAGTGAGGACTCATGTAAGCATCTAAAGCAGTTCCATGTTGTGTGCTCCACCATGAAGCCTGCAGACGTCCAAGAGGATACGATGTACTTGAAAGCTTTTCCTCATTCATTGGATGGCAATGCAAAAGATTGGTTGTATTACCTTGCACCCAGGTCCATCACGAGCTGGGATGACTTGAAGAGATTATTCTTGGCCAAATTATTCCCTGCATCCAGAACAACAGCCATAAGAAAGGAGATTTCAAGAATCAAGCAACAATTTAGGGAGAGTCTCTACGACTATTGGGAGAGATTCAAGAATTTGTGGTCAAGTTGTCCACACCACCAAATATTAGAGCATCTGCTTCTTCAATATTTTATGAAGGCTTGCACTCTATGGATAGAAGCATGATTGATGCTGTGAGTGGTGGTGCTCTTAGTAATTCAACACCAATAGCTGCGATGAAATTGGTTGAGAACATGGCCTCTAACTCCTAGCAATTTAGCGCAAGAAATGATGTCATTGTTGTTAGGGGAGTTCATGATGTAGGAGTTTTTGAATACACTAAGAAGTTGGAGACCAAGATTGATCCTCTTACCACCTTAGTCAACCAACTTGCTACTAATCAAAGAGTTGTATCTTCTACTCCAAGAGTTTGTGGCATTTGCACGTCAGTTGAGCATTTCACAAATTCTTGTATCGCCTTGCAACAGGCCATGACTTCTGCACGTTTTGATACTCCTCAAGATTGTGCTGCTAACATTTTCAACAATAGGTCGCCCCAACAAAGAGTTGCACCTACACCACAAGCTTCCCCTGTTCCACATGTACCCGCACCAACTCCTACTGCACCTGCACCTACACCTTCTTCTTCTACTTCATTGGAGGAGTTGGTCAGAATGATGATACTTCAGAATATGCAAGTCCAGCAGGAGACTAGAGCATCAATCCAAACTATGAGAAATCAAATGGGGAAGATGGCTATGCAACTTAATCAAGCATAAGCTCAAAATTTTGATAAGTTGCCATCATCGATGATGGAGAATCTGAGAAATGTGAGTGTCATCACATTGAGATCTGGGAAAAAGATTGAAGTTCCCACTCCTGAGCCTACACCTCAAAAGGAAGTTGACCCTGTTGCTACACATCAGAGAAAGCATGATAATGCTCATGTAGCCCATCTTCCACATCTGTTGTACCTTCCCGCAGTATACCTTCTACCACTACTAGGCCTACTATTCCTCTTCTATTCCCTCCAAAAGTCATTCCAAGCAAGAAGATGGAAGAGATTGACAAGGAATTTTAGAAACATTCAGGAAGGTAGAGGTGAACATGCCACTTTTGGTTGCCATCAAACAGATTCCCAAATATGCCATGTTCTTGAAGGACTTGTGCACCTATTAAAGGAGGATGAAGGGCAATGAGAGGATCCACATGGGGAGAAACGTATCTTCACTGATAGGTAAATCTGTTCCTCAAATCCCTAAGAAGTGTAAAGACCCAGGTACATTCTGTGTTCCATGCATTATTGGTAATAATAAGTTTGAGAATGCTACGCTTGATTTGCGTGCTTCAATTAATTTCATGCCTCTGTCTATTTTCAATTCTCTGTCTCTTGGACCATTGCAACTAACAGGTGTGCTCATTCAATTGGAAAATAGAAGTGTTGCCCACCCGGCCGCTTTCATTAAGGATGTCTTAGTTCAGGTTGGTGAACTGATTTTTCCTGCTGATTTTACATTCTTGATATGGAAGAGGGATTTTCCCGTGTTTTTGCACCACTCATTATAGGGAGACCATTCTTAAAGATAGTCCGAACCAAGATTGATATCCATGCTGACACTTTATCCATGGAGTTTGATGACATTGTGGTTCGTTTTATTCTGGATGTCATGAAACATCCTTATGAGGATCACTCTGTTTTTCATATTGATATCATTGATGATGTTGTTGATGGACATATATCTGATTTCCATCCTTTGCATTGCATGAAATATGCATCTGTGTCTGAATTATCTAAATTTGCATGCATTAATGTTGATTGTGATTCATTTTATGATTTTTATTTTGATTTTGATGTTGATTCTGAGTTTGACTCTTTGGGTGTTGTACCATTCAGCCAGCATCCAACATTCCCGAGTTAAAACCCCTACAAAAAAAAATAAAAGAAAAATATATATATATATATATATATATATATATATATATATATATATATATATATATATATATATATATTTGAACGATAAGCAAAGATTGCCTGTGATCATCTCTACCTCCCTCCTTACTGAGCAAGAATAGAGGTTGTTGGGAGTGCTTAAGAAGCACAAGAAAGCCATTGGGTGGACATTGGCTAACATTCCTACAATTAGCCCATCCACGTGCATGCATAGGATATTGTTGGAAGATGGGGCAAAGCTAGCGAGATAGCCATGGAGGCGACTCAACCTTGTGATTTTGGATATCATAAAGAAGGAGGTGACCAAGATTCTACAAGCAAGGATCATCTACCCCATTTTAGACAGTTAGTGGGTCAGCCTTATCCATGTTGTTCCTAAAAAGATAGGCCTCACTATAGTTAAGAATGAAAAAGAGGAGTTGATTCCAACTAGGGTGCAAAACAGTTGGAGAGTTTGCATCGACTACAGAAGGCTAAATCAAGAAACCAGGAAAAACCATTTCCCCCTGTCTTTTATTGACCAGATGCTTGAGCACTTGGCAAGTAAATCTCATTACTGTTTTCTTGATGGCTTTTCTAGCTATTTTCAAATCCATATTGCTCTTGAGGACCAAGAGAAAACCACATTCACTTGCCCCTTTAGCACTTTTGCCTATAAGAGGATGCCTTTTGGCCTATGCAATGCCCCTGACACATTCCAGTGATGTATGCTTAGCATTTTCAATGATTTTCTTGAAAAATGCATAGAGGTGTTTATGGACGATTTTACTGTGTATGGATCCTCCTTTGATGCATGTTTAAATAGTTTGGACAAAGTTTTGAATAGGTGATTCTAATCTAACCTTGTTCTCAATTTTGAGAAATGCCATTTCATGGTAGAACAAGGCATAATTTTATGGCACATAATTTCGAGTAATGGCATTGAAGTTACCCTGCCTTGGTGGATACTGTTGTAGAGGAGACTTCCCTACTTGACCCCACTTCTGTTTCACCATGTAGAAAAGTGATGGATTGGTAAGAACCTTAATGTTAATTTTATGAATATGACATCTTATATAAAAGTATCCTAATCTATTCCCTTTATCATAGCTCAATTGTTGGACATAACATGTTGTTAGGGAGATCAACAACTAAGGCAAAATGTCTTGCATGGTGTTCCTTCAAAGTTTGATATTTTTATCCATATATTTACAATTGTTTGATTTTCTTTTTTCCTTAATTAATTGTAATGTTGTTGATATAATGTAGTGTAATAAACAAACCAGCTCATATGATTATGGTTACTATATAATGCAATGAATGACAACCATTGTGCGTGCTCGTATTACAACTAATTAGGAAATGGTAATATATATTTGAATTAAAACGAATACTTTGCAATATTGTCTTTCTAAATACTAACTTAAGTTAAATGTCTTATTTTGCAGACATTTGAGAGTCCTGCCCCATTCCCTGTGAAGTCTATAAAGTTTTTTAGGATAGCATGTGCAAAATTTATAATTCAGATGTTCAATAGTATTGATTAGGATAGTATTTGTATTGTGGATGATTTTCAATTGTCTTGTAAATGTATTTGGATTGTGGATGTTTCATAAAATATTATGTTCTGGTCTGTGGTAGTTTCTGAAAAAAAATATGCAGGTTTAAACGTGCAAATAATCATAAAACAGAAAACGTATTTAAAAATTAATAGTACATTAGGCCTCGGTTCTTACCATAACCGAGGCAAAAAAGGGGTCTATGTCCTTTGTTCAGACCACAACCGAGGCCAGAAGCTCTTCAAATTTTTAATTTAATTAAATATTTTTAATGTATGGCTTCAGTTTGACCAGAACCGAAGCAAAAAATGGGTTTATGGCCTCGGTTCAGATCACAACCAAGGCCAAAAGCTCTTCGAATTTTTAATTTAATTAATATTTTTTTAATGTATGGCTTTGGTTCAACAAAAATCGAGGTAGAAAATTCCCCATATGACTTCAGGTTGACAAGAACCAAGGTAGAAAATGGGTGTTTTGGCTTTGGTTAACACTCGAGGCAAAAGCTACCCCCTTTTTGACTCGTCCCAATATGCCCCGGTTCTAGAACTGGGGTAGCATATTAAAAAAAATCGGGGCCAAAAGCCCTTACCGCACTAGTGTGTAAATGCAAGGTGGTTTCTTTAGCCGCGAGTCCCACTCCTTTATAGAGGTAATCTTCCTTCCTTTGGACAAGTCACCTCACGTGATTTTAGAGTGCAACCACTCTTTTCTTTAATTCTTTTTTTTTTTGTGGGGTGGTTTCAAGAGTTGATTTATTGGTTTTATAATTATAGTTGGGTTATTTTTGGGTTATAAAGTGATTAAAATTGGAAGGTGGTGATATTATGTGAAAGGTTTTCAAAATTGGTTGCAAAGGGGTATATATTATATTAAAATATATTATAAAATAAAAAAATATAAACATAATATAAATAAATAAATAATAAAGTATTGACGTAAGGATATAGTTATTTTCATATTTCGATATTCTATTAAATATAGAATAATATAATATGATATATTTATGTGATTTTAGAAGTTTAATTAGTATATGGTTTTTTTTTTTTGGAAAACTTTACTAATTTATGGTGATAAGTGTGAAAGTACGTTGGAAATATAAACGACATGTGTAGATATAGAATGTATAGGCTAGAATATTTTTCTAGAGAAAGGAATAAACGAAATTATGAAATCCTAATCCTTAGATTTTGTATGAGAATATGCATTACTTGATTGCTAATTTAGAGCTCCTATGAGTATGATTAACTCTTGGATAAACTCAAGTGTCAGCATAGTCTCAATTGTGAATGTATACATATATGTATGAATAATTGATGTATGGGATATGTGTTATTGTTTCTGGATGTGTTTGGAGTGATTATACCTGTTTTTGGGAGCTAAACTAGTAAAGTCACACTACTAGTATAATGCTTGGAGAGACAAGAGAGGCCGCCAGGCGATAGGCAGTCTGCGGTGGAACTTCGTGTGGCGGCGCTTAGGCAATGCTAGGCAATAGCACAAGGTACAATGTGTTGGTTTGGTTGTGGTTCTATGTTTTGAGATGTTGGATCTGGACTAGCACATGTTTGATTTTATCACGAGCGGGTAGGTTCGTGACTTGTGTTGAAATGCGTGATTAATATAAGTGGAGAGGTTTATATTTGTAACATCCCAATTGGATATTACTAATTTTAATAAAATAAGATAGAAAAAAATAGAATTAAAACTTGATTTAATATAATCTCTCTTCCCAAAATGCAGGAAAATTAAAAACCATTTACATCACTAGTACTCAAAATCCATAAATTTCAACAACCATTACAAAACTGAATGTCTAGAAATACATTGTTTACAAAATCATAAAAGAAAATCCATCTGATAGTAAACTCTATAAAATTTTTTCCCAGCTATCCCCTCTTTGATGTTATGCCTCACCAGAACCACCTACAAAATCATTTGCTCTCGTGTAACACATTACATGATCATCACCAAACACAAGCAGATAGGGTGAGCTAACATATAACATGCAACATCATCTGCTTTCGTGTAACACACGCACATATGATGTTTTTTCACCACCAAACGCTACACTAGTAACTCATGTAGTATTGGTTTTACAGACTCCAAGAAGATTAGAATACCTCATTCCCACAATGGCATATATCAAGAACACCACAACCATTAATAAATCTCTTAGTAAGACTTTCCTACCTTTACCATTACAAGTTTCTCCATATATATGCATGTTCCTACATTTATCTCCTTATTCACATTCCTGCTAGCATCCATCTTCAATTGATGCATACCACCTAATAAATCAACCTCACTTTGTGCACTTAAGTACTAGATTTTAAACACCAGTGGAATCAAATTATCACTTTCCCCCTTCTAAGCATACCTTTATGAACATATCGATTTTCAACAATTGCCTAATACCAAATAACCACTCAAAGCCATACATTCTATGACAACACCACCACTTCCTACTCACTAGTCCCCTCTGAACTGGACTGCCACCAGTACTTTCCATCTAATTATTTATACCAAAATGAAGTTTGACACCAATGCCTCTCACCATTTTTTGTATTAACTCAAAACTATTACATAATTTCCTATTATCTAATTCTTTCTGCATAAAATCAATTAACCACCAATGATATTCCAATCCAGCCTCACTCGCAGTGCAAAACCATATATTCTAGTTTCCTATGTGATATCGCCTGGTGGTAGACTAAGTACCACCAGGCGGTGCATCCCTTCCTAGAAATTTCCCAAATTTTCAGCACATGTTCGCAACCCTAATACCTCAATTCCCACAGTTTTACCAATACTCATTCAATAAGCCATTATGGTTCATTTTCTAGACCACGTAAAAATTCAATTTCATTAAGAAACTATCAATTAATAGTCCTCATAATTTAAACTCAGGTTTAACCATCCTTTCTCACCCTTAATCACCCTTATGCTTATCAAATCACCCATTCATCCCAACATACAACATGAATCACAATCTCATATAGTCTATCCTTTAATAAAATCCTAATGACCCTTTTTTCTCGATCACAATCCCTTTAGAATGCATAAAACCCTAAAAATGAGGCAACATGCCTTTTGTCATCTAGCGGGTGTTCATCGTCGCTAGCAGTTCATGTAGAAACCCAAAAACTTGATTAATCAGATTGTGTCGCCTTGCGGTCTGTTCTTACCACCGACGGTTTATGGGAAAACCCAGAAATTTAAAGCAAAATGTATGAGTCGCTTGGCGGCTTTGGAGGCCCGCTAGGCATCAATTCACACACACATCATACAATTATTGCAATACAAATTTAGTTTCACAAAGCCCAGCTCCCTTAACCTAGTTTTCCTTGATCAAGTGTGTAAATTTCCAAGTCCTTGACCTCGATTTGCCTTAGCTCTTGATTCCTCCTCCAAGACTCCTTCTCCACTCTCACTTCTCTCACTTTTAAAGCACTTAACAATAATATCTCAACCTCTCTTTCAACCTCTATGCCAATTTTTCTAGAAAACCCTTCTGCTCTCAAATTTTGGCTTTGATTCAATTAAATAAATCTATAAAAACGAAAATTAGTTAAAGATGAGAGTAATGACCATTCAAGGGCCATTACTAGGTGGTTTTCCAACCCCCTTGTTTTCCCCTCTAACGGCTAGGGTTTCTGCCCCTTCACATCCATCCCAAAAAATAATTTTAGCAAAGGTTGGAACACATAACCATGCCAATGTTAATTTAATGCATAACCATTCAACCAATTCATGTTTCATGATAAGTCTTATAAATCTAGAATTATATTATCACTCATCATGTTCAAGCATATTATTATTAAAATAATAAACAATTAAAATAACACATAAATGGCATACATAAGACTTGAACCCAAGTCCTCTCAACATAATCAAGTAATCTCAACTATTTGAGCTAGTACTCTTCCACATGATAAAAGCTTGCATTAATTACCATAAAAGTTCCCACTACCCGCATTTATTAATTAATTATTTAATTAATTAAATTTCTCGGGTCTTACTATATTAGTGATAATCTCGTGTTAGGACACGAGCGAGGAGGTTTGTATGTTCCATGCTCACAATTGAGAGTTGTTGCGAGCAGGGAGGTTCATAGCTAGATTGATCATGCGTGTTGGACTATGGGCGGGGAGGTCCATAGAGTTGGACTACGAGCGGGGAGGTTCGTAGAGGTTGGACCACGAGTGGTCATGTTCGTGGAGGCATGATATATCATGGGTCCATGGTTAAGTAATTGTCTAGTATGCATGCGGTAGAAGTTTCATTTAAATAATGAGACAGTGTTTTAGAATACCTTGGGGCAGCAAGGTTTCAAGAATAAGCATTAACTTGTGTTAGAGTATTTTGGATGGGTATTTATATTACTAAATTATGTGTTCATGTTGATTTGAGCTCACCCTTTTTGTTTGTGTTTGGTGATGATCGTGTGACATGTCACACGTGAGCATATGATATTCTAGGTGATGCTGAAGATGTGTAGAGACGGAGAAAGGTATATCATGGGAGTTTATTTTATGAAGCATTTAAGATTGAGTTATTTAATTTTCAATTGATTTGGAACTTGAACTAATTACTATGCATTTATCGATTTAATTTAAGCGTGATGAACGAGTTTTTAAATTTTCTCATGTTTTGGGAATATTATTTTATGACGAACTGAGTTTATTTACAATTATATATTTTATTAATTTTCAGCTAGGACGTTAGAAAGAGCATCAACGAGTGATAATGGAAGTATTGAAGAATTACATTCAAGAATTAAATTAAAGAATCAAATTAAAGAATTGATCAAGTCATTCCTTATCAAGAGAAATCATGAAGATTTGATGAAGCATTGCAATTTTAATTCTCAACAGCTAGCACCTCAACGTCTATATAAAGGATGAAAAGTTGTACTAGAAGACAATCCAAGAGTCTATGAAATACAAAAGTGTTGAAGCTATGAAATTTTTGTATGTATAATGTTTAGTGAGAAATTGGCTTAAGTGAACAAACATTGTAATATCCTTCATAGAGTGAATTTGTAACTCGTACTTTCATGTTATGAGAGTCTTTCTTGTAATTTTGATTTGATGATTCTTGATCTCAAAGGGACGTTAATAAGGTGATATTTTGAAAGGTTTATACTTGGTGCACCCTAGTGACGTTTGTACCTATGATACCTAGAAAGGTTAAAACTCGTTATAACATGGAGAAGGTGATATTCATTTCTAGTCAAGGGAATTGATTAGTGAAATATCATAAGCATGTTACTTAAGAGACTGGACGTAGTCTGAATGGTAAGGTGAACCAGTATAAATCCTTTGTGTGCTTTTCTCTCCCTATGCATTTACTTCGATTAAATTGTTTCCATGAATTTTTTCTTTTTGAATTTGTATACAGGCCCCATTCATCCCCTCTCCCTTTCAAAGCAGCATCTTACCAACAAGTGGTACTAAAGCTACCCTCAAGTGGACCACAAAAACCTGTTCTGCACCCCCAGTTTTCACTAAGTTGCACCCCTCCTACCACTTAAACTCCACTCAACCAGATCATGCCATGTGGCAATCCTCACCTTTTAAAATTAGCCAACCATAAGCTGCCACGTGTCATAATCCTCCACTCACCAAATTGACCACTTAGACTCTGCCACGTCATCATCTTCATCTCCCAAAACCCTAACCCTAATTTTCTCCTCTCCTTCCACCCTCCATGGCAGCCGCCGCCGCCAACCTCGCCGACAACCACGCAGCTGCAGCAGTGCCGCCACTGCTCCGCCACCACCGTCCCTGCACTACGCCGTCAACGCCTTCACTGCACCAGAAGCGGCGCGGCCACCACGTTCTTCCATTCACGCGTAGCAGCTCCTTCGCGCCACCATCTCCACACAGTCGCCGCCACCATTACAGCAGCTCCTTCGCACCACCATCTCTGCACCTTGCGCCACCGCGAGTTCTTCTCCCACAGCCACAGACGAACCATCCAGCGGTACCACTCGCGATCATCTTCTCCGTGGCGCCACCAGATCGCGCAGTTCACCACCTGTTCTGCAGCACCGCGCCGTCTCCATCTTCTCGCGCAGAACGCCACCGCGAGCACACCACCACTGCAGAACCACCACACCTCCATCTTCTCGCCTCCGCATCTGCAGCAACAACGCGAACCAGCGCCGCCACTGCACCTGCAACCACCGCGCCGCACCGTCGGACCACCATGAACCACCGCGCCGTCACGAG
>Ga0214544_1012282_pt1 | contig 11265 bp, 10 predicted proteins | sample CNSS3metaG_FD_160074 | JGI IMG/M metagenome (GOLD analysis project Ga0214544, IMG submission 160074) | Root nodule microbial communities from cowpea collected in UCLA plant growth center, Los Angeles, California, USA - CNSS3 | ecosystem: Host-associated > Plants > Roots > Nodule | place: USA...
AAACTATTGTGTTTCAACCATTAAATTTTCGTGAGCTCTCCTTCCTAGAAGTGAACTCACCTTTGCCTTATCTTGCTTGCAAGTGGCGGCACCATCACTCATCTCTAGGGCTTGGTTGGCTTAGATCCCCCCTATGAGTGGCGTGCTTCTTCCATGCTTCATCTTCTATGCTTTCCATTTTTAATGTTTCTTCTTTCATTTTGGTTCTCTAAGTGTTGTTAATGCCGTGTGAGTTTAAGCTTGAATCAAACTCTCTTCTTCCTTTCATGAGCTTGAGAAATGAACCTTCACATCTAGATAGCTTGCTATCTTAATGTCCAGTGGGAATTTTCAAAAAGCTTTCTTAAATAACTTCACCATATTGATAACTCTAAAAGAAAACAAGATAATCCTTCATCACGCAGCCTAAGCACCGCTAGGCAAAATGGCATTGTAGATCGCTTGGCGGTTCCACATCACCGTTAGGCGCCACAACTCACAAGACTTCTTTGTTTTCTACTATCGCCTAACGGTCTACTCTGTACTGTCAGGTGCTACACTAGTAATGTGACACTACTAGTTTTAGGTACTCTAATTCAGTTCCTAGCATTCAACCATTCAATTCTCAAACATCCAGAAATCAAAATACACACATTCATATACTCCAAATTACAACATCACTGCACATATGCATCTTTCAAGCATAAGCACACATTCCTCTCTTTTATAATTCATATATACTCACATCTTATATCAATGCCAACATTCAATTTGAACCCAAGAGTAAACCATGCTCCTATGAAATTATGAAATAATAAGACAACAGACAAATAACTCATTTATTCATACAAAGCACAAGTCTTACCTCAATCAGTAACTACATGAATCCCCTTTTTTTTACCAATTCCTTATATCCAAATAAGATTAAAATCAACACTTAGACATTTAACTCATATATTTGAATTGATACAATTGTACAATTACAAAACTCCTACACCACATATGATGCAATCAAACGTATTATTAAAAAAAATAATCAATTAAATTACACACATGTGGCATATACAGAACTTGAACCCAAGTCCTTTCATAACAACTAAGTACTCTCAACCACTTGAACTAGTACTTTTCCATATCATAAAAACTAGCATTCATTGTCATAAAGGCTCCCACTACCCTCATTTATTAATTATTTATTTATTTAATTAGTTAAATTCCTCGGGTCTTACATTTTCCCTACCTTATAAAATTTCTGTCCTCGAAAATTGGACTTACTCGGAAATAGATGCGGATAGGAGTACCACATGAGATCTTTCATCTCCCAAGTCATCTCCTGGTTTGCCTCATCCCAAAGGACTTTCACAGTTCAGATCTTTTTCCCTCTGAGTTGCTTGCCTTGAGAATCCATGATTTTCACTGGTCCAACTCCCACATCCACACGCACTTGGACATCCTCCTCCTCCAACACATGTGTAGGACTTGCAATGTACTTCCTTAACTATGACACATGGAAGACATTATGCAAGTTTACCGAGTGCGATGGTAAATGGATCTCATAAGCTGCTGGACCTATCCTCCGTGTTATCTTATATGGTCTGATGAATTTCTGAGTCTGCTTCCTGAGTTTGATCGTTCTTTCATTGCCGGTAGTTGGAGTAATCTTGAGAATCACATGCTCTCCAGCCTAATACTCTCATATCCTTCTCCTCATACTTGTATACAACTTTTGTTTGTACTGTGGCGCACGCATCCAGCCTTGGATTAAACTAACCTTTTCCATCATCTACTGTAGCCACTCAGTCCAATAATCACCAACTCCAAATTCTAGTATCCACACAACTGCATTCTGCCTCTCTTACCATGCAAAGCCTCATATCGTGCCATTCTAATCTTAGTCAATACTTCATTTAAATGGTTTAACTCACTAGCTTCTTTTAGCGATCCACTAAAACTTGCAATCATTCTTATGTTTACACTGAGTCCTTGCCATTATGTCTTCAATATATTATTACCGTACTTCTCTTTCTTCCCATTCTTCGTGAAACCATCTGATTAGAAAGTATTGACATCAAGTCTTCCTCAAATACTAATGCAGTAAATAACTTCACCACTCCATGGTGAAATTCTAGTACCTACCTCAAAACGAGTCTAGGACTCTTCCACCATTGAGATCCTTTGTGTTTATTCTTCTCTTGTATTTACTAGGTAACTCTAGTTCACACAACATTCTGCCCTCACCTTTCTGATTGATCTACACTTGGCACATGACCACCAATTTATCTCCTTGAATCGTAGGACATCACTCTATTGAGTAACACATCGTTCAGGAAGAGAAATTGGGAAACAACTAATTTCCCTTTGAGTATACTTACCAACCTCGCAAGGTATCACCTAAATACTGATCACCACGAAACACCACACATACTCGAGTACTCTACATCTAGCCGCAACTACAGCCAAGCCAACCTCTCACTACATTCTCTCTTGTAGATAACCAGAACCCAATTCTCATATATTCGATACTCAAGAGTATACGATCTCAATTAAAACCAAAACCCATACTCCAAGCACCACTTTTACACATTGTATCCTTGAATTTACTTATTTGCTTCAACTGATCTAGCACCAACTATCAAAACACCCCAGTTTCACAAACATCCCCTTTGTCTTAGCACACTACCTTGTCAAGCTACTCTCCCAAGGTCTACTTCAACTTAACCTCCCATTTGAGATTCTCCCTTCAATATTCCGTTCTTGGTCTCTACCTTTTTAGACTAAGCCTCAACCGTTCTACCATTTTCCACCTTTGACCTCCGAACTATACTAGGATTTAGTACCAACTTGACTTCTCAACTTTGTTGCACAAGCATACATTGATACCTTCCCTTAATCTAACCTTTCAACCCAACTTCTCTTGTACAACTTGTGATATTCATCCCAAGAACTTATTCTTGAAGATCCCTCAGTTTAACGTGATGTTTCTAAACTTCTATGGCGTTTTTCGGACAAAAATCCTCAACTTAACTTAACTTGTCCACCGATACACAACCTTCTACATATTCATATCTTCGATCAAAGACTACCTCAAAGGCCTTACCTAACCCTTGCAAGGCAAGCAGGTCAAGTTTGATGTTAAATCTGCATTCCTTTGCCACCACAAACAACAAAGCATACCACAGAAGTACAAACATAACATGAAAAGGTATATGAGACAAACTCAACCTATAACTTCCCTCTCTTTTACCAAAACCTATAGAATTAAGAAAGGAAACTATCTCTGATATAGTCATGAGTGTGCACCCTCATTACTCTACCAAGATAATTTTTGTTCTTAATGCTTCCAGTTTCACCACTCTACGCAGTCCACAATCAATAATATCATTGATAGACCGCCATTCCATTCCTATAAGGTTTCACAACCGAAACGTGACAAGCTCACTCCCCAAAGCCCAAAAATCATTTGAAAACCATTACTTTGATACCAAATGTAACATCCCGGTCGGATATTACTAATTTTAAATAATATAAAATAAAAGAAATAATAAAGTCACATTTATTTAAACGTCTTTCCAAAAACGCGAGAAATTAAAAAAATTTATTAAACTCATCTAATTAAACCTTAATGTTCCAATAATCTATACTAGTTCATATTCTAGTAAAAAAATACGATTTATAAAAATCTGAAAATAAAATGATAGTAAACTTCCATAAAAAGCATTCCCATGCTAGCCCCTCTCTGGCGCTATGCCTCAACAACATCACCTGGAACATCATCCGTTCCCGTGTGACAAGTTACACGATCATTGCCAAAACACGCACAGAAAGGGTGAGCTCATAAACAGTTAAGATATAAGTTAATAAAATTAAGATACACCCAATGAAAATGGCATTTAAAGACTTGTTAATGGCCATCAAATTCCATTAACAACTAATTAACTCAGCCATTCCAATTGCTCTCTATGAAACCTAGGGTTTTTAACCCTTCTCATCCATGCCAAAAATGATTTTAGCAAAAATGAAGCTTAATTCATATCTACCAAGGTTCGAACACACAACCAATCAATCCCAAAGCAATTGTACAACCAATTCAACCAATCCATGTTTCGTGATAATTCCTATTAGTCTAGGATTATATTATCACGCATCATGATCAAATGTATTATTAATAAAAAAAAAATAATCAATTAAATTACACATATGTGGCATACACAAGACTTGAACCCAAGTTCTTTCATAACAACCAAGTACTCTCAACCAATTGAGCTAGTACTTTTCCATGTCATAAAAGCTAGCATTAATTGCCATAAAGGCTCTCACTACCCTCATTTATTTATTAATTATTTATTTAATTAGTTAAATTTCTCGAGTCTTACACTGCACACACTCGCACTAATGACATCAAATGCTTTAAGTGTCTTGGTTGAGGTCATGTTGTATCTAATTTTCCTACCGAAAAGACCATGATCTTAAGGGGTGTTGACCATTATGGTAGCCAACATGAACAAGAAAGTGAGAGTGAGACTTCTAGTGAGGAATCTAATGATGAGTTTAAGGAGATTTCCTACCTTTGTGAATGAGACCTTGTAATGATTAAAAGACTTCTTAGCAACCAACCCATTCAAAAAGAGTCAACATAAAGAAAGAATATCTTTTGTACAGGGTGTAAAATTTAGAAAACACTTGTTCTTTCATGTTGATAGTGGTTCATGCTACAACTGTTGTAATATAAGATTGGTTGACAAGTTAGCTTTGACTATCATTCCCCATCCAAAACCTTACAAATTGCATTGGCTTAATGAAAGTGGGGATTTGATAGTCCAACAACAAGTGAAGGTTAAACTCTTCATAAGGAAATATGAGGATAGTGCTATGTGATGTAGTACCTATGGCAATTTGACAAGAAAACCATGCACAATGGTCTTACCAATGAAATCCCCTTCACTCACAAGGATAGAAAATTTGTCTTGCATCCTTTATCACCATCCCAAGTGGTAGAGGATCAATCCAAACGAGAAAGAAGTTGGAAAAGGAGAGAAAAAAAGGATAAAAAAGTCCCCAATCTTTACCAAAAAGTAACTAAAGATGAATTTGAGGTGGGAGAGATTGGTGTTCCTTCTCCCAAGGTCATTCAACATGAGAACATTTTGAATATAAAATCTTTGAACCAAGTTCTCAATGTTGAACAACCTTCATGCCTCCTCTTGTGTAAAGGAGCACTTATATGTACTACCACATCTTTTGAGCTTAGGACTCTATGTCCTAAAATTGGAAGTATTTTGAAAGAGTTTGAGGATATATTCCCTAAGGTAGGGCCAATTGGGCTTCCTCCTTTTAGAGGAATTGAGCATAAAAAAGATTTAGTGCCTGAGGTAAGTCTTCTAAATAGACCAGTGATGAGTCATTATTTTCTTCCATTCCACTAGCCTTTGTGTACCCATTAGACAGTTGTTCAGTGCTTAATTGTTCATCTTTAGAGTGTTTTTAATCTGTTGGGCTTTATTGGGCCACTATTTTGAATTTGGACTAATTTCACATTATTTGGCCTAATTTGTGTTTTTAATCATTTTTAGGTATTTGGGTGAAACAATTTTGGAGCTTCAACGTCAATATTCAGTTGAAGAGAGTCGCCACATCATTTCCATGTCATTTCCACGTCAGCAAAGTCAATGGGTCAACATTTGAGGCCTAGAGTGGCATTTTTGTAAATCTGAGTGGTAGAGTGGCAGTTTTGTAAATATGAGTGGTAGAGTGGCAGTTTGGCATTTTTGTAAATCTGAGTGGTAGAGTGGCAGTTTTGTAAATATGAGTGGTACGGGTGATATGACCACGAAATTAGGTCTGCATGGGAGAGACCAGCCACTCCTTCTTCTTCTCCACTCTCTCAAACCTCCATTTTTGTTGTTTTTAAGCTTTGGAAAGTGACCCATGGTGGCACACACGAATTTTTCACGTTTTCCATTGGTTTTTCACGTTTTATGAGTCTTGGACAACACATTGAAGTTGTATTAACGTTTTCTACCATTTGGGTAACAATTATATTGAAGTGTTTTCATTTTTGGTGGCTGTTTTCGTTGTTATTTTATTATCCCTTGCCCATTTCGTTTGCTGCACCATTTTAGGCTTTCAATATCAATTTGAAGTCATTTGAACGGTTGAATTGCAATATCTGTTTCAGATTCGAAGTGGTTGATTATTCATTTTCCATGTCTAGCTAAGTTTTTCGTATTGGTTCCTTAAAGAAACTGAATTGAAACCATGAGGTTGATGTTTTGCAGTGCACTCCAATTCCTATTTTCTCTTCATCCTATTCAATTTCGTAGCTTTGAATGACATGGAATTTGTGATGCTTAATCATGGGTTCATGTTTTGCACAATTTCAGAATCCTTGTCATGCTCAGTGAGTTTGGGTTTTTGCCACAGTTGCTTAATATGTGTGTGTGTGTGTGTGTGCGTGTGTGAAATTGAAAGAAGGATGTGTGCTATGCTTAATGGCATAATGAAGCTGTGTTAATTTTTGCATAGTTGATTAATTCGACTTTAATGAGAGTACATTGGATAAGAGAATTGATTTAGTAACCTGTGATTGGTGGATTTTCAGTGGAATCAAGGAATCAATACATTTTGAATTCAGTGTTTAATTCAGTTTCGGTGTTTTGATTAGAATTTAGCAAACTTGTGTGAATATGCCAAATCCCCCCTTTGTGTTATTGTTGTGTTCATCTGGAAATTTTGCTTTGAATGAAAATATTGGTCGTTGGGAGACAACTTGGTTCACTTTCATGTACTGCATTTAATATGTTTTAATTTGGTGGGGTATAACCTCTATCAAATTTGGCGCCGTTGCCGGGGACCAATCGTTTCGTTCAAAGTAAAATTTTTAGTGTGTTTGTGTTATGTGTTTTGGTGTGTGTAGTTCAAGTGTGGTTGAGTTGGTATTTGTTCATTGTGATGTTAATGTTGTGTTAAGTTCAGTGCCTATTTCCATTCCTGTGTGTTTTTGTGTAGTGTAGTGAATAGTGTCGCGGCGCGCATGAATAGTGTCATTTATAGTGTAGTGAATAGTGCATGAATAGTGTCCGAATTTGGCATTTAACTTCTGGATTTTTGTTCTGGTAGCTACGGTGCTTGTTTTGACTTGAAATTTTCCCCCTCCCACTTCTAAGACATTGAACTTGATGGGAAAAATAGTTGGAGCAGTTGGTATGGTCTGAGTTGAGAGTTTCAAAAACATTTTGGACTAATTTTTCGTCAAACTTCAGAGGACCATGACTTTTGCTTTGGTTATCAGAATCACTATTATTTTATATGCATTTGGGGTGGAATTTGATTTCCCACCTTGCATTTGCTGGTTTGCAAACTCAGATTATCCAGAAAATGCCATTTTCTACATTTCAGCAATGTTTTTTGTGATTTTTCTTCATTTTTTCGACTTTTGAAAAACTTTTAAAAATACTTATCCTTTGAGTTTTGATCTGATTTTTTTTGTGCTTCTGTTTGACCACTCAAAGGAATATCCTACCAATTTTCAAGTCATTTGGAGTTCGTTTGAGTATACTTGTAGTTATACCCTATGTTATGCCAATATCACTAGAATTAATGTTTTTTGGTGCATGACTAGGGGAAACCCAAGTGAATTACAAACATTTGACCCTAAGATTGATAGGACATTCCACAGAGGAAGTAGGCATCTTAGGAATCCATCATTGCATGCTGAATATTCAGTGACTTTTTCTGACTCTTCTGATTCTCATCATACTCCTAATACTTCTCATTCTTTGCATTCTGAGCATACTGTTTATTCTGAGAATTTTGATTTTCATACTGATAACATGGCTCAACCTCCTCCACCTCATGAGAGAACCATTAGTGAGCTCACTGCACCAGAGTTCACTTATGATAATTTATGCATTCAATACCCTGAGGAGGAGGTTCCATATGTGCTGAAAACTGGTTTATTACACTTGTTGCCAAAGTTTCATAGTCTTGCAGGTGAGGACCCGTGCAAACACTTGAAGCAGTTTCATGTCGTCTGTTCCACCATGAAGCCTGTAGATGTCCAAGAGGATCATGTATACTTGAAGGCTTTCCCTCATTCTTTAGAGGGTAATGCGAAAGACTGGCTGTACTACCTAGCACCCAGGTCCATCACAAGCTAGGATGACCTGAAGAGATTGTTCCTTGCCAAGTTCTTCCCTGCTTCAAGGACAACAGCCATAAGGAAGGAGATTTCTGACATCAAGCAACAATCTAGGGAGACCCTCTATGAGTACTAGGAGAGGTTCAAGAATCTCTATTCAAGCTGCCCACACCATCAGATCTCTAAACATCTCCTTCTGCAGTATTTTTATAAAGGCCTGCACCACATGGATAGAAATATGATTGATGCTGCAAGTGGTGGTGCCCTTGGTAACATAACCCCAGTTGCAGCCAGGAAACTAATAGAGAACATGGCTTCAAATTCTCAACAATTTGGCACAAGGAGTGATGCCATAGTTGTTAGAGGTGTTCATGACGTAGGGGCAGCCGAATACACAAAGAAGTTGGAAAGTAAGATTGATGCTCTTACCTCACTAGTCAATCAACTTGCTTCCAATCAGAGAGCTCCAACTGCAAGAGTTTGTCGCCTTTGTACATCTGTTGATCATTTTACAGACTCTTGCCCAACATTGCAACAACAAGTTGCTTCTTCTTCTTCTACACTAGTGGATACCCCTCAGGCCTATGCAACAAATATTTTCAACAACAATAGGCCCCAACATCAACAACAAAACCACCATCATTTGTCAACAAACATATATAATCCAGGATGGAGGAATCACCCTAATTTGAGATGGGGAAACCAGGGTAACCAGCATCAGCCCCAACAATTTCAAAATGTGCAACCACCTCCACAACAAAGAGTTGCACCTGCACCACAAGCTGCTCCGGTTCCACCTGTACCCATACTAGCTCCTGTTGCAGCACCTGCACCTTCTTCTTTCTACTTCATTGGAGGAGTTGGTAAGGATGATGACCCTTCAAAATATGCAATTCTAGTAGGAGACTAGGGCCTCAATCCAGAGTCTGACAAATCAAATGGGGCAGATGGCCACTCAGCTAAACCAGGCACAAGCTCAGAATTCTGATAAGCTTCCATCACAAACGTGGAAAATCCGAGAAATGTGAGTGCCATTACATTGAGATCTGGGAAAAACATTGAAGTTCCCACTCCCGAGCCTACACCTCCAAAGGAAGTGGACCCTGCCACACTTCAGAGAAAGCATGATTCTCATGCAGCTAGTCCTTCCACATCAGGTGTCACTTCTACGACTTCCACCTCTACTGCTGCACCTTCCACACCTCTTCCTTTCCCTCCAAGAGCCATTCCAAGCAAAAAGATGGAAGAGGTTGACAGGGAGATCTTAGAAACATTCAGGAAGGTGAAGGTGAACATACCTCTGTTGGATGCCATTAAACAAGTTCTTGAAGGAGCTATGCACGCACAAGAGGAGGCTAAAGGGAAACGAAAAGATTAGCATGGGGAGAAATGTGTCAGCATTGATAGGTAAATCTGTTCCTCAGATTCCTGAGAAGTGCAAGGACCCAGGTACATTTTGTGTACCTTGCATCATAGGTAACAATAAATTTGAAAATGCAATGCTTGATCTTGGTGCTTCAATAAATGTAATGCCTTTGTCTATTTTTAAATCTCTTTCTCTTGGACCCCTGCAACCTACGGGTGTGGTGATTTAGTTGGAAAATAGAAGTGTTGCCCACCCCGCAGGTTTGGTTGATGATGTTTTGGTTCGTGTTGGTGAATTGATTTTCCCTGCTGATTTTTACATTCTTGATATGGAAGAGGGATTTTCACATGGTTCTGCACCAATCATTTTAGGCAGACCATTTTTGAAAACTACACGAACCAAAATTGATGTCCATGCAAATACTTTGTCCATGGAGTTTGATGATATTGTTGTGCGATTTAACATTCTGGATGCCATGAAACATCCTTATGAGGATCACTCTGTTTTTCATATTGATATTATTGATGATGTTGTTGATGGAATTATTTCTAATTTCCACTCTTTGCATGCATTAAAACATTCATCTGTGTCTAAGTTATCTGAATTTGCATGCATTGATGTTCTTGATTCTGATTTTGATTCTGATGATGTTGAATATGATGTGGATCATGTTGAATCTACTGAGTTTAACTCTCAGGATGTTGTACCTATTGACTATGATGTTATACAATCAGGTTGCACTAACCATGTTGCAGGAAGTACATATACATCTTATTGTTATGCTCAGGTACAGGCTGTGGAACCCATTTCCCCCTCCCATCTAGTTCCTGATATTCAGCTAGCATCCAGTACTCCAGAGTTGAAACCACTGCTAGACAACCTCAAGTACATTTAGAGGAGGAGGACAAACTATTTGTCATCATTTTCACCTCCCTCACTGCTGAACAAGAGCAGAGGTTGTTGCTTGTTCTTAAAAAGCACAAGAAGGCAATTGGATGGACATTGGCTGATATTCCTGGTATTAGCCCATCAACATGCATGCACAAGATATTATTGGAAGATGGAGCGAAGCTAGTGAGACAGCCATAGAGGCGACTCAACCCTGTCATATCAGATGTTATCAAGAAGGAGGTGACCAAGCTTTTACAAGCTGGGATCATCTACCCCATTTCTGACAGTCAGTGGGTCAGCCCCATGCATGTTGTTCCAAAGAAGACAAGCCTCACTGTAGTCAAGAACGAAAAAGAAGAGCTGATTCCAACAAGAGTGCAAAACAGTTGGAGAGTTTGCATTGACTACAAAAGGCTAAATCAAGAAACCAGAAAAGACCACTTCCCCCTTCCTTTTATTGATCAGATGCTTGAGCGCTTGGCAGGTAAGTCCCACTATTGCTTTCTTGATGGGTTTTCTGGTTACTATCAAATTTACATTGCACCTAAGGACCAAGAGAAAACCACATTCACCTGCCCCTTTGGCACTTTTGCCTATAGGAGGATGCCGTTTGGCCTATGCAATGCCCCTGCCACATTCCAGCGGTGCATGCTTAGCATTTTTAATGATTTTCTTGAAAAATGCATAGAGGTGTTTATGGACGACTTTACTGTATATGGGTCCTCATTTGATGCATGTTTGGATAGTTTGGACAGAGTTTTAAATAGGTGCATCCAATCTAACCTTGTTCTCAATTTTGAGAAATGTCATTTCATGGTAGAACAAGGCATAGTATTGGGGCACATAATTTCAAAAAAGGGCATTGAAGTTGACCCTGCCAAGATCTCAATTA
>Ga0214544_1012284_pt1 | contig 11265 bp, 12 predicted proteins | sample CNSS3metaG_FD_160074 | JGI IMG/M metagenome (GOLD analysis project Ga0214544, IMG submission 160074) | Root nodule microbial communities from cowpea collected in UCLA plant growth center, Los Angeles, California, USA - CNSS3 | ecosystem: Host-associated > Plants > Roots > Nodule | place: USA...
TAATTTTTTCAAATTCCTGAATTATATAGGCATCCTACCTTGAAGTTTGTTTGAATCAAGGTAGAGAGTTCGCAAATTGATCAATTGACCCAATGTAGATGGGATTAAACCTGCTAGAGAATTCCCACAGAGAGATAAGAGATTTAATTGTGTCAAGTTACCAAGTTGCGGTGGTATTGAACCTATTATTGGATCATAAGAAGAAAGAGATAGTTACATTCTACAAGAAAGAGATGATTAAATTGGGTGAGAAATGTGAGAAATATAGTTGCATGTTACCTTGAAGTTTGTTTAATTCAAGATAAAGATATTGCAAATTGATCAATTGACCCAATGTAGATGGGATAAAACCTGCTAGAGAATTCCTAGAGAGAGATAACTCTTGTAATTGTGACAAGTTACCAAGTTGCGGTGGTATTGAACCTATTATTGGATCAGAAGAAGAAAGAGATAGTTTACATTCTCTTGTTGACAAGAAAGAGATGATTAAATTAGGTGAGAAATGTGAGAAATATAGTTGCATGTTACCTTCAAGTTTGTATTGGAAATATTTTAATATAATTTAAAAAATAAATAATTAAAATAAAAAAATTTACTGTTACTCATGTTTTTTATAGACATTTAATTTATGGGTTAATGTTTTTTTATGGCTAACGGTTATATTCTTATTACTATTTACTCATTTGTCTTCTTTTGTTACCTATAAATACCACCTAGGTGCATGGAGAATAATAAGGACAACAAGAACAACAAAGACAACAAACATTAGAGTTTTCTCTGATATGTTCTTCTTTTCTTCTTTATATTATCTTTAAGACAGTGGTGTTCATAAGGTTCGGAGATCCTTCGCTGCACTCGATTGATCTGACGGGTTGTTGTATCTTGGGAGAAAAACACAAATGATTTAAAACACATATGATTGTGTATGATTGTGTATTTGTTTAGCCTTGTACACTAGGGGCGTTTTCTCTCTAAGAATAACGCTATGCATGTCTCAACCTAGGATATTTCTACTCCTTACCTTTTATCTTTTATTTATTATTGTTACTATAATTGTTGATCTGTAATTAATATTCATTATTTTATATATTGTCTTAATATTATTATTAATTTAATAATTATTATTATATTATTTCATATTTATATTATTATTAGTATTATTTCAGTAATCAATTTCTAACCATTCGTTTGAATCAAGATAGACAAATCGCAAATTAATCAATTGACCCAATGTAAATGGGATAAAACCTGCTAGAGAATTTCTATTGAGAGATAACTCTTGCAATTGTGTTAAGTTACCAAGTTCCGGTGGTATTGAACCTACAATTGGATGAGAGGAAGAAAAAGATGGTTACATCGCTTGTTAACAAGAAAGAAAGAAGTAAATTAGGTGAGCAATATAATTGTATGTTACTTCCAATTTGTTTGAATCAAGAAAAGGAGTGGTCAAATTCTTCAGATGACCAAATGTAGATGGGATTGAACCTGCTAGAAAATTATTATGAAGAGATAGTGTCTGCAGTTGTGTCAAGTTTCCAAGTTGGGGTGGTATTGAACCTGCAGTAAGATGATAGGAAGAAAGAGATAATTAGATTTTCCAGTGACAGGATTTGTGAGGGATAATGCAATCAAGAGAATTGCAATAACTTGCCTTGGTGACGATTGTTGGACAGGTCAAGAGTGGTAAGGTTTGTAAGTGAACCTATTTCTTTGGGGATGCTTCCTTTCAGACCCATTCCAGTTAGAAACAGAGAGACTAAATTGGGGAAGGCAGTGAAGTTCAACTTATCTATCCAAAGCAATTCTTGTGATGAAGGAGTCTTGATGTACCAACTGTCAATAGCAGTAACACTTCCAACTTCATTGCAAGAGATACCCTTCCAATAACAATGGTCAGAGCTATTACGGTAATCATTCCACCAACCGCTGACGAGCAAAGCCATTCTTTCCTGAATGATGGATGAGAAGATGGAAGAAGGAGAGATGGTGGCACCAAACACAGATGCTAGCTCACCCATCATACACAACCCCATAAGCACCAAACTGCAAACACACTTTCCCATAATTCATTCATTCATATTCAAATATCTATTTCGTATAATACAATCGCCATTTGGTTGGAATGCATATATAATAGTGCCCATTCCAAACGTCCTTTCAAAATTCTTCTTAACCTTTTTCAAAGTCTAAATACGCGGTTTTTCCACAAGAATTATGATAGAATTGGTCGAAGGGGGTCCATATTGTGGAAAGATAGAGAAAATGTGTGGTGTGCATTGCATGTGGAATCTCTATGAGAAAGAGCAGTGTTGACTCATACACTTTTTGCCCCTTCCAGCAAGTTCATTCCATACCTTCATCAACACGTTGCTCCTAAATTTTTTTCATTTTTTTATTTTTTCTTCAAACCGTATGACAAACGAAGTTATGTAAAATTATTCATTTCTTATCGTTTTACTTGTGGTCACTTGCTTTAATATTTAACTACGAGACCTGTGCCTACGGGTTATTTTTAATTTTTTTATTTGGATAAAAAAATTAATATAATAATTATTATTTTTGAACAAACTATTTATTTATATAATTATATTTTACTATTATATAATTGATATAATTATTGTTATATCATAGATTATATTAATAATAATAATAAAATTAAAAAAAATTAAATATGATTTTATATATTTTAAATCATAAAATTGATAATTAATTAGTAATGCATTATAAAGTCATATGATTAAAATTTAAATTATACTTTTGAGTTATATATTATATTAAAATAGAACATATATGCACGTTATTTATAAAAATAGAAACACATGTAGATATCGACAAACATATACAAAACAAAAATATTAAATATAATGATATGTAAAATCAAAGATAATAGTACTAACATTATTACTATACTACTAATAATAATAATAATCTCAATAATAATAATAATAAGGGTTAAATATGTTTTTGGTCCCTCAAGTTTCAGTGAAATTTGGAATTAGTCCCTCATCAAAACTTTTGACCAATTTAGTTCTCCATCTTTCAAAATGCATGAATTTAGTCCTTTTAACCAAATTGTGTGACGTTTCAAGCACATTTCATGATAGTATTTAAGTTAACATTGAAGCAAAGATGTGTCAAACAGTATAAATAATTTAAATACTATCATGAAATGCGCTTGAAATGTCAGATAAACTTAACAAAATTTGGTTAAAAGGACTAAATTCACGCATTTTGGAAGATAAAGGACTAAATTGGTTAAAAGTTTTGATGAGGGACTAAACCCAAATTTCGCTCAAATTTGAGGGACCAAAAACATATTTAACCCTAATAATAATAATGTTACTACTACTACAATTCATATTAATTCAAATAATAATATGATCATGTAGAAAATATGTGGATAATCGAAATATGGTCCCGTAGAAAATAAAAATAACATGAAATTAATGTTTAAATTTATAAATAGAAACACATGTAGATATCGACAAATACATACAAAGATATTAAAATATATTGATATATAAAATCAAAGATAATAATATTAACATTACTACTACTAATAATAATAATTTCAATAATAATAATAATAATGTTACTACTACTGCTGCTCATATTAATTCAAATAAAAATATGATTATGTAGAAAATATGCACATAATCGAAATATGGTCCCGTAGAAAATAAAAATAACATAAAATTAATGTTAAAATTTATAAATAGAAACACATGTAAATATCGATAAAAACATACAAAGATATTAAAATATATTGATATATAAAATCAAAGATAATAGTACTAACATTACTACTACTAATAATAATAATAGTAATAATAATAATCTAAATAATAATAATGTTACAACTATTACTGCTCATATTAATTCAAATAATAATATGATCATATAGAAAATATGCACATAATCGAAATATGGTCCCGTAAAATATAAAAATAATATGAGATTACTGTTAAAATTTATAAATATAAATACATTTAGATATCAGCAAAAACATACAAAGATACTAAAATATATTGATATATAAAATCAAAAATAATACTACTAACAGAGAAACTAAAATTAGTTATATATTATATTAAATTAAAATGTTTATATATCCTATTCTTAAAACTACCATAGTTAAGTACAACATTAAATTTTATCGCGACCAAATATCCTATTCTTAAAACTACCATAGTTTCTAATTCTTTTAAGAAGATGTCATTATAATGATTTTGTGTTTCCTTTGCAAGCAATTTAAAGGTACAAACGATCCAAATTTCCAAAATCAGTGTTTTCCGTTGCATTCATTCAGTCACAATACTACTACTATGAGATGTTCTTACAGAACAGAAAGTACATTTCTCTTTTACAAATCAAGCACAACAGCTCTAACCTTAACCAAAATTCATCCGGGACAATAACCATTTACACAAATCACTATCACTAAATACATGTAATATATACGAAAAAGTAAAGAAAGAAAATATAATTTAGGAAGGCAATAAAGAAAAAAAACGGATTCAACGTTCTTCTGCCTCAACATCCCCTTCTTCAGGTTTTGCTCCTTCAACACCATTCTTCACTGATCCTTGAATCATCTCAAATCCCACAACCTCAACCATTATGGTTCCAACCACAAGATAGCCTCAAAATTCAAGGAACATAATAATTCCAAGACAATAAAGAAAATATTCATGAGCATATCAGTTCAATATTTCAATCCACATGGAATTTGTAAGCAACAAATAAAGAATAATTTAGGGAGATTTGTAAGAGATGTACATACCTGAAGTACTCAAGAGCCATGTAACTGCATAAATGAGTGTTTATAGAATTTAGAAATTGGAACTATTTAAATGCAAATTCTGTCTGCAGCATGTGTGAAAGTACAAACCCAAAGGTTCCAACAACATTTGTGCAGATTATATGTGATGATGAGGTTGATGCCCATTTTGCAAGTCCAAAGTCAGAGAGTTGTGTTCAAAATCAACAATGCAGGATGAGGCCTAACATGTGCAAATGATTCAAAACATGAAATTCAACCAATAGAAGGGTACATTACCTGGGGTTCAAAATCCTCAGATAACAGAACATTTGATGATTTTACATCACGATGGATCACAGATTGGCCTTCATTGTTATGGAGATACTCCAAAGCCTCAGCAACACCCATTGCCACCTTGTATCTCTCCGTCCAACTAAACACAAGTGGATTTTTCTTGTTACCTATTTTTCAATGAAATGAAAAGAAGAAATTAGTGAGATCACAAGGCCACATGGGTTGAAAAGAAATTAACAGTGACAAAATAAAGTAGTGTACCATGGATGTTCTCTTCAAGGCTTCCTCTTGATAAGAAATCATAGACCAAAAGAAGATTACCATCCTCAAAGCAGAATCCAATAAGGGAAATAATGTTTTTGTGATGCAAGGTAGTGATGATTTCTATTTCTAGAATGAAATCCTGAATTGGTGTCCCATTGGGAAACATTCACATGTGAAACTCCTGAAATTGGCCTACCACTGACATCTTCAACTGCTTGTTTCTTGCTGCTGAACATTTTAGGTTCACATGTATCCATAAACCACTGATGACTACACTTGGGTTCAATTCCTGAAGAATTTTCATATCCCAGATTTTCTTCAGCCATGCAGCCAACATCTCGTAGCATACAAAAACTTTTATGCTGGTAGGACTGCAGAAGTTCACAGCTTAGTATGTTTATCTTAATTGACGAAAATTGCAATAATGAAAAAAATACTGACCGTTCAAGACATAAAGACAGATCATAGCAGAAATTTATCTTTAATTTTTAATATAGTATCCATAAAACAAATTCAGTGTCAAGATCATTCAAACAGAAAAACATATTGATTATCACAAACATAATATATTTTCACTCTAGCAATTTCTAGATTCGAAAAAGTGAAATTCTCAAACATGCTACAACCTTGAATTTAGAAAGTTTAAGGTAGCATCCACTTGCTCAAACATGGCTTTACACGACATTTCAAAGGCAATAACCGCTGATGTTTCAAAACTGGATTTGAGTGCCTCCTACAGAAGAAATTAGTACACAATAACCAACAAATGCTACCTTAGAATAAATTACAAATACAAATATCACCAACTCCAAGAATGATGCAATATAATACAACTCAAGAGCGAAAGTCCAATTAAAGAGATGTACGTACCTGAAGCACCTGTTTGCCAGTTGTCTGAAATTGTGCTTGGATTTGCCTAGCTCCAGTAGCTTCCAGTTTTGAACCAACTGATTTATGAAGTTGGTTCATTGCCTTATCACCCACTCCTCTTTATGCCATGAAATGCCAATTAGATCCCAGCAAGACAATGTATTAATTTCATTATAATGTCTATTGGATAGAAAAATAATTTGCAAACCTGGAAGGATTCAACAATAGCAGTAGATATTATTTTCTCAACAGCAGGAGACATTGCACGTAATACTGCTTGCCCGATCGAGGCCATTTCCTTCTTTATTGTTTTCTCCAGTATTGCCGATAGATCTTTATTCATAAAGTTACTAATCAAACCTGTAATTTGTTGGATACGGTCTCGTAACAACTTTTCACTTTTTGTATTCTCCTCCTGGATTCTAGCCCATAAAGCATCATTGTTGGCCTTGACAGTTATTTCCATGTTTCTCCCTAGGGCAGCCTCAAGCCTTCTACCTTCTTTTGTCACTGGAACAACGACCATCATTGTCATTTGCTTTTGCATTGTCAATAACTGCCAAATAAGAAGGATCATGAATTATAAATCAACCACCAGGATCATGAATTATGAACAACGACCATCATTGTCATTTGCTTTTTCATCCACACAAAATATACCTTATCCTCATATAAATAATCCTAAAGTGAAAAACAACCACCAAGATTCCAAGAACAGACAAACCAACATCAAATGGGTTGGCTTCCAGACAAAAATGATTAAAATCAAACTCAAAAAATATGGAAAAATGATAAAAATTAAACCTTTTTCGTCTTTTTCATGAGAACTCCGTCTTGATCTTCAAAAACCTTCGATCTTCTTTTCAACACGGCTCCTAAAAGTTTTGAAAAGAAGAAATCAAAGAGGAAGAAGAAAATGAAAACCCCCCATCAAATTCCAAAAACACACACAATCCTAGCAACATCGGAACAGGTTGGCTCGTAGAACAAAAATAATTAAAATCAAACTAAAAAAATGAAGAAATAATAAAAATTAAACCTTTTTCGTCTTTTTTGCTTGAGGACTTCGTCTTGATCTTCAGAAACCTTCGATCTTCTCTTAAACATAGCTCCTAAAAGCTTTGAAAAGAAGAAATCAAAGAGGAAGAAGAAAATGAAAAACCCTAAAGAGAAAAACCACCATCAAATTCCAAGAACACGCATAATCCCAGCAACATCGGATCAGGTTTGCTTGCAGAACAAAAATTATTCAAATCGAACTAAAAAATGAAGAAATAATAAAAATTAGAAAACTCTAGAACACACAAATGGTACTAACAAAAAAAAGAAAAGCATACCCTTTTACACGAAAACTTGGAGCCAACGCCATCATCGGAGCCCGAGCTCGTTCATGTCGTCATCTGACACGATCAACCAAAGTGAAAGCAACATACATAAACCAAAACAACTAAATTGTTTCTTTTCTTGGAACCGAAAAATGAAGGAGGAGCAAAAAGGGTGTTTAGGGGGAGAGAAGACGAAAGGTTGTGTAGGAGGGAGAGAATATGAAAGAACTTTGAAATTCAAAAGCCATTCTCATAAGCCACAAAACCTAGATGAGCGGGAAGGGAAGTAGAAAGGTTAAAAAGGTTAAAAAAGTTAAAAGAGGAGAATGACAAAAAAACCAAAAAATAGACAGATGGCGAGAAATTAGATATGGGTATAAGAGTAACTTTCAGATGTATATGTTTTCGTATATTTTAGAATTCAAATTAACCATGAATCAATTTTGGATGATGTCAGATCAGATAAATCAATTATAGGTACATATGTTTATGGTCATTCATGGTATATGTAAAACATCCTGCACCCTACTCACCTCTTACTCGCTTCTATTCCCAACAATGTATACTTTAAAAAGATACCTTATAAAATTATTTTTAAAATACAAAAAGTTAAATGTACGCTAACATAATATTAATTTAATTAAATATTTCAAATATACTAATTTCAAATATTGATTTGGTCAATCATTAATAAAAATTTTAGTCAAGTAAACTATTATTTTTAAAGGTCATCTTATTTTAGTCAAGTACGTGATTTTCATTTAATTAAATATTTAATTTCTAATTTTGTAAAATATTAATACGGTGAATTATTTATTTCAAAATTTATTTTATGGTAAACGATATAGTAATTCATTAAAATATTGATTTAAATGTATGTTAAATTAATTTATAATAAATGTTGTTATTTTATTGAATGCTTAAAATATTTTTTATTTTTATTATTTGATTTTTTTTAATAAGATGATATGACTTTTACTTTCGTTTTTTCTACTGTAACTTATCCATGAACATGCTTTTAGGAGATGGAGTAAGTTGATCCATGGGTTAAGAAATTAAGTTGAAGACTATTATAAAAGTAATAATATTGATCCAAAAAATCAAATGATAAGACGGTTAGATAAAAGTAAAATTTATTTTGAATATTCAAATTTTCTTAATAGATTTATATTACAAATAGTTATAATGAATTTTTAAAAAATTAATTATAAATATATATTTATAATTTAAACTAAAATTATATTACATATTTTTAGTAAACAACTCAATAAATAATAAATTTTAGAATAAAACTTAATATTTACTTATATAATTGAAAGTAAAATAAGAGTGTAAACTGATTAGTGGACTACTTATCCAACAGTCTTACAAATAGACGTGTAAAAGTGAGTCGACCCGACTCATACGAATTGACTCACCACGAACCGGGTTGAAAATGAGTGAACCTAATATGGCTCACTCTATGGTGAGCCTGAAATTTTGCAATAGCTCAACCCACTTCAATATTAATTTTAATTAATTTTTATAAAATAATAAAACATTACAATAAAAGAAACATAATATTATTAAATATTCAATATTATGAGGATGATTATTTCTTCGATATCAAATACTTTGAAATAAATTATAATTTTTTACATTTTAGATTAGAATATCAAATAAAATTTCATGATAACCAAAACATTTATTAAATTTGCAAACATTAATGAAACCTAGTTGATAAAATTTAAAACTGTTTTTTTTTTAAATATAAAAGGAAAATAAATATTCAAATTAAAATATATTTTAAATGTTTGTTTACTTCAATTTTTTTAATTTTAATGAATCTCTTTTTTATACATTAATAAAAGTGTTAATACATCACTTGATCAAAATGACACAAAGAACAAATAATAAATATAATAATAAAATTTTGACATAGATCTTATATCTTTTGAACTCCAATATATGTTGGATGGTGATATACCAATTTTCACAGAAATTATATTAAATTTTTATATTGTAGTAAATAAAAGTTATTTATACAATTATAGTGAAAAAAATTACAGTATGATTGATAATAAGTTAGAAAATAAGAAATAATTAGATAAAATATATTGAAATAGTATTCTACGTGATGAAAATAAATAACAAATAAAAATATTAAAAGATTAACAAATGTGTGTCTTTGAAACAATTTGAGAGATTATTGAAAGAAATCGCACAAGGAAAAACAAATTTATACTTAAAGGTATGATAAGATGAAAAATACCTTAGAGATCTAAGAAAACTTTTCAAATATCAACATATATACTCAATAGTTGAGAAATAACGAAAATTATTTTAATAAAAAGTTCTTCAAATGAAACAAAAATTAATAATAAAAAGTAAAGATTTTTTTTTATATTACTTGGTAAGTGAAAGGTTTATGCTATTAAACATTTAAATTAAGAGTATTAAACATGCTCATGTGAAAGGAAAATATACAATAAATAAAAATATTAAAAAATAATAGAAATATTCAAATGTGAGACAAAAAATTGTTAATTGACATACATCATTTTATCATAATTATATAAAAGTTATGATAAGATAAAACAAGTATTGGAGATGCAAATGAGTTTCATGACAAACCAAATAATTAGAAGAAATAAAAACTGAAAGTATATATATATATATATATATATATATATATATATATATATATATATATATGGTTACTTAATTAATTGTAATAATTTAAACTAAGATGGATATATGGCAGGGACACGTAGTCAATATGGGGAATCCCATCAAAACGGGGACAAGTTCGGGCATTACCCACATGGACGAGTTTATTTGCCATCTCTAGGTGGGTTAAGTGGGTTGGCTCACCAACCCACAAAAAAAAATATTTATGTATTTAGTTTTAAGTATTCAAATATTTAATTAGCAAAATCATCTATTCCAAAGCTTTTAACCTACTTAAACCTCAATTTTACCTTACTTTTGTATATAAATACATAATTTGTTGTTGATTCTTTATGAATTATTTATGAATTTGTTTGATTGATTTATTTTGTTGTTGTATCGTTCATTCAAAGATATTCCATATTATAGTTTTTAAAATCTATTTTTGTCGCCTATTTCATGTTTTATTGGTTTAATTCATGTTTTTTGATTAAACATGTCTTTCTTTGTTATTGATTTTGTGATGTCTGATGAAGAAGTTTGACCTTGATCTTATTGTCCCTCAACTTTAAATGCAGAATCTGTTGCCATTTTATTTCATAACATAATTTGTTGTTGATTCTTTATGAATTATTTATGAATTTGTTTTATTGATTTATTTTGTTGTTGTATCGTTCATTCAAAGATATTCCATATTACAGTTTTTAAAATTTATTTTTGTCGCCTATTTCATGTTTTATTGGTTTCTATTAACTGAGAAACATGTCTTTCTTTGTTATTGATTTTGTGATGTCTGATGTTCTTTTTTTGATTCAAAGATCTTCCATACTATAGTTTTAAAAATATATTTTTTTGGCCTATTGCATGTTGTTGATTACTTATAAATATTGCATTCCCTTACTTTTTTCATTAGTGGTATATTGAAATCAGATCTTTATTTCCTATTTTCGTTGATTTGTCAACCTTTTCCAACATTTAAAGTTACTTTTGTTTTTCTTTTTCTACTGCTTTCTGCCATATTTCCTTTTATTGCACAACATTGAGCCATGTGAAAAACAGCTTTTGTTCTTTTTTGTGATCTTCGTATTTTTGTCAGTCACT
>Ga0214544_1012285_pt1 | contig 11265 bp, 4 predicted proteins | sample CNSS3metaG_FD_160074 | JGI IMG/M metagenome (GOLD analysis project Ga0214544, IMG submission 160074) | Root nodule microbial communities from cowpea collected in UCLA plant growth center, Los Angeles, California, USA - CNSS3 | ecosystem: Host-associated > Plants > Roots > Nodule | place: USA...
ATTCACAATATTTGTGAAATCTCTTTTCACAATATTTTTGTCATGTTGCTTAGATGCTTTATTTCTTTATTTAATGGTATCCCAATATCCATTGCATCTAAATATATTTCAACATTTAAAATCCAATTTAAGGAATTCTTCCTTGTAATCTCAAGGGTCACAAATCCAAATTTTGAACATTTCGTGTGTTTAAAACTAGCACATAAAATAATTATATTAATAATAATAATAATAATAATAATAATAATAATAATCACCGTCAAAATAAAAATAAAAATAATAAGACGAAGATGAAAATTGATAAAGTTAAATAATTTTTACCACAAGAGGAAAAATATAAGGTAAAATTATAATTTGAGAAAGGATTAAAAGGAGCCTGGATTGAGACACGCATAACACTGTCGTTATAGAGAAAAAGCTTCCACTGGTCCTCAATTGATTAGAGCATGGTGCTGATAACGTGTTATGAAATAAAGTGAATAATAGAGAGAATAAATATTAGATAATAGAGAAGAAACAATAGAGAGAATAGAGAATAGGGAGCAACTCATTTGTGTATTATTATTGATAGGAAGAGTTCTATTTATAGATACAATATGTAATCCATAAAGGAAACAAATCACTTAGTTAATACAAATATTTACCATAAAGAGTAAAGAATCATATGAATAAATGTATCAAATAGACAATCATTAATTCATAACAAATTTCAAATTGTTAGCTAGTTTCAACATGATCATTTATAAAATCTTACATAGATGTTCATTAATTTATAAAATGTATACCTACTAATGCAATTAAGGTGCTAAGTACACATTTTTTGCCTCTATTTTGAAATGTCTCTATTAAATACATTTACACCTCACTAGCTTTATTCCCAACCCTCTAAATGGAAACAAGGTTAGGAAATCAATATATGCAAATATTCTTATTCTTGGTGTAGAGATTGTGCAAATACCTTAAAATAATATTGTTATAATAACATATTGAATATATTAAAATGTGTTAAAAGTTAATGAAATTTTACTTACATCAACCAAAGTTGTATTACTAATACACATATCATATAAGTACGAGAGAATATCGAAAGCATCCATTTGGCATGAAAACAAAGGATGTTTTTACACCTGCATACAACTTCATGTGGTATATCCAATTGTATAGGTTTGCATTCTAATCGTCTTTACCATTGCATTGAGTCGTTGAAAAGTATTTATAGGCGGTTGTACATGATTTACACCTTTATTTCCTTTTGAGTATTATTTTATGCTTGTATAAAACAAATTAATTAACATTAGTACACATCAATTTAATTAATTATAATAGCCACAAAAAACAAATGAATACATTTTAACTGAGGTAACCAAATAATTAATCAAAAGAAATCATACAATATAATTATACTAAAATATATACATCTCAAACAATATTATTAAAATAAAATTTTCCCAAGGCCATCGAGCACTTAGGTGGACCATCATTGTACAACTAGCAATTTGCAACAATAATATTAGGAATGGTTACATTTTAAACAATATTATGTTGTTTAGTTAAGAGTGGGTCCAAATAATACTTAGATTTTTAGTCGAGAGTGATTTGATATTCAAATAATACTAGCTAGGAGTGGTTGAGGTTCAAATAATACTCTTTGTAGCTTTAATAATTTCTTGGTTTGTGATTTTAAAATATTAGTACGTCTAATAAGACTAGATCATGTTAGTCAGAAACTAGATGTAGTCTATTCATTACAAATAAATCAATATAAATTTACATTCGGTAAAATCTTTTTTTACCTTATCTCCTTAAAATTGTATGTTATTAATTCTCCCCTAATCCGAGAAATTGAGTTTTGTTTGCAAAACATTTAGATAATACATTTCTCAAAATTTACAAGTATGTTTATTATCCTTATCAAACAATGTTTTTGAGATGATTACTTGGTAGATTGTATGTCAAATTTAAACTATTATCTGATTGTGTATTATTGGACAATACACAACGAATTCAAAAAACATAATTTAACTCTATCTTCCTATGTTTTTTACTTAGTTTTCACGGCGTTCTTATATAAGTAGGATCATGTGAATCTATTATGCTATAAAAATTAAATTAATTAACATACATACATATATTAAAAATATTTTTTAAAAAAAAAATAAAATATATATATATATATATATATATATATATATATATCATTATAATTTAACTTTTTTTTTTCATAGAAATTTACAAGTGTTTTATGATATAATTAACATTATAAATTAAAAAGAATATATTTTTATGTATTTAACTTTTTACAAATTTAATGTAAATTTTATTAATAGATTGCGACAAACTTTTTTATAGTAAATATTTTTGAATTATATTAATATTTTTATTATAAAAATGATTTGCATGTGTTTCTAGCAGTATTAATAATATTTAAGAAAGATAAAAATATGAAACTCACATTTCTTTATATATACCACATTATCATGTTACATACAGATTAACATATGCATCAATTTTATATAATTTTTCAATCACCCAACTATATCAGTAACTTTCATTAAATTTCGAAGTAAAAATTCATTGTGATTAAATTCAATAATTACAAAAAATCACTTAATCCAAACTTGTGCCCATGAAGTCACCTATCTACAGTACATAAAGAGCTAAAAATACACTTGAATAAAAAATGATAATAAGAAATAAAAAATCAAGTAAATACATTATTTGTTTTTTAAGTGAAGCATTCCATATCTCAAATATTAATATCTTTTTAAATACTAGTACTAATTTAATTATTTAATGAAAGAAAAATGCAAAAGAGAAGTGGGAACTTGGGTGGGCCAACTGGGCCTCGTTATCGTTAGGACAAGACCCAAATGCTAAACACGAAATAAAGGGTGTATTCATAATTTTGTTTTTCGTTACAAAAAAGAGTGTATAGTGTATATCATTGAGTCGTTTCACTTTCACAGTGCCCTAACACTGCCTTGTCATTTTTCTGGCCAGTGGGGATGGAGCCAACTGACCCAGAGGTAAATACTGCTGCTTCAAAGTTTAATTGAAACATATTTTTTGCATATTTTGTGATTGCATAAGTTGGCTTTGTGGGGTTTTAACTTTTACAGACAATGCAATTTTAATGTTACAAAAATTGTTTATGAACTTGTTAAGCCTGATGATCATGGAAAAGAGTTTCATAAGAATCTTGGCAAGGTTAATTAATTTTATGTATTGATTTCACTACTTTTAAGGGAGAGACAGAACATGCATGCAAGAAATTAAGGTGCATAGTGATGGAGAAATGTTAAAATGTTTTGGCATGGTTCTGATGCTAAAGGTGAGAATCCAGATGAAAAGGTCCCCCTAACCGAGTTTAGGAAATGGGGGGAGAAGTAGTTAAGGTGGGACAACAGTGGCTTCAATTTATGATTTCCTGGGTTATATATCGAGCTTCACAATGTTATTTAGAAAAATTTGCGCCTGTAATGCTGTCAGCTAATTAATTATTTTAATGATAAACTTTTGATGTATGATAATCTATGAAAAAACTCTTTCTTCTCGTGGTTGAAATTGTAAAAGCATTATGGAAGATTTGTAGTTGTGGATTGGTGGCAAATCCACAAGCATTGTAACTTCATATTTTCCTTCAAAGCCAAATTTCCTGAACATGCTCATAAATGTATTATAAAGAGCTATCTTTTAAAGGGCAGCTTTTTAAAATTTAAAACGATGAAGGTTATTCCTACCTGATGGATACATTCGCTAACTTTCGTAGCCTGCACTTCATTTTTGTGAAAGTTGAAATAGCTATGGAATTCTAATACTGGCTGCTGGCTTATTCTAACTCCTGCATATGTTTACATCTTCTTAGTTGTTACTAACGAATTTAAATTAAATGTAGGTATCGCATGAATCTCTGGTTACTGATGCCGAATGGGTATGTAAAAGCCCCAATTCAGGCATCTCTGCTACGTCTTCAGGATGGCCTCCCTTTGATGACAGCAAATCATCTTCTCTCGCATATTCTCTATCAGCAGAAGAGCAAGCAACTGTGGCAGTGTTGCAATTGCAGCACAAAGCATTAGAAGCTTGTCAGAAGTTCTTTGCTGGCGATGCTGGTTCTGATGGTGACGAAGATGAAAGTAATGATGAGGATGAAGAAGAGTGGGTGGATAATTTTGATCCTAAAGAATGTGAGGAGTATAGGTTCTTTGAAAGAGTGTTTGCCGAAGATGGTGACTTGAGGAGATATTATGAGAACAATCACAGGGAGGGGGATTTCTATTGTTTGGTCTGTGGAGGTATAGGCAAGAAAGTATGGAAGAGGTTTAAGGATTGTGCTTCTCTAATCCATCACTCCACTGCCATACTAAGGACAACAAGGAAGCGAGCTCACAGGGCCTATGCGCAGGTGATCAGCAAAGTTGTTGGTTGCAACATAGATCAATTGCCAGCTATTGAGTTGAAGGGTTTGGATTCCTCCTTGGAAGGTTCAAGGAAGCTGTTGGTGAGCAATTGTAATTAATATATCTGTATATTTTATTAAGTCTTTAAATATATTGTTAATGCTTACTTGGCTGATTTTATTTTAAAGGTTGAACCTCAAAATCGTGCATAATGCTTGAGTTTAAATAACTTATATTTGTTGCATAACTTTGTGATTGCATGTTGATTTTGCGTGGTGTTTTAACGTTGAAATAGATCATGGATGGTATTAAAGATGCCGAGGGAGCTTCTAAAATGCCTTTTATAGAATGTTAGCAAGGTTAATTATCTTATGTATCAATTCTGCCTTTTTAAGGAAGAGAATAAAAATGCTTGAAATAAATTATGAGTACATAGAAATGTGAATAGGTTAAATTATTTTGGCATGGTTCTGATGGTGCATATTTTTTCTGCAGGGTTTTGAGAAGGAAGGTGATAATCTAGATGGAAAGGTCTCAGAACCAAGTTCAGAAAATGGAAGAGAAATAGTTAAGGTGACCGAAGTCTATCTCAAAATTTGAATGCTAAACAGAAGCATGCACCTTTACGCTGTGTTTTGAAATCCTCCTATCTGTATTTTTCTCGGTTTTATTCATAGTTATCATGTTATTTAGGGCAAAATTGCTGCTTTAATACTGTAAGCTAATTTATATATTTTGAGAATAAATGTGTTTGATAAGATAACCTATGTAAAACATTAGGTTGAGATAAATTCATTTGTTCTTAGATAAGTAGTTAATACACAGGAGGAGTGCATTGATCCCTGAGGCAAAGATGTACCTTAGTTTATGTTTATTTCACCGTTCACTATTATAAAAATGGTGTAAATTTTTCTTGACCATGCGCAACCTGTGTCAGGCTACACTTCAATTTCGTTATAATCAGAAAAGCAAAGTAACACTAGTATTGGTTGCTAGCATATCCCATCTCCCACATATGTTTACTTCTTACTGGTTGTTACTCATGAAAATTGATTATAGGAATCACATGAATCTGTGGTTGCTGATGCTGGATGGGTAACTGGAAACGCCAATTCTGATTTCTCTTCTACGGCTTCAGGATGGCCTTCCTTTAATGACACCAAATCATCTTCCCTCACTCATTCTCCATCAGCAGAAGAGAAAGCTACTATGGCAGTGCTGCAATTGCAGCACAAAGCATTAGCATCTTGCCGGAAGTTTTTAGTTGGTGATGCCAGTTCTGACAGTGATGAAGATGGCAAAGATGACATTAATTCTGACAGTGAAGATGATGAGGATGAAGATGAGGAGGAAGAAGATGGGTTGGTAGATAGTTATGATTCTAAAGAATGTAAAGAGTACAAGTTCTTCGAAAAGGTGTTTGCAGAAGATGATGACTTGAGGAAATACTATGAGAATAATCATAGGGATGGAGATTTTTATTGTTTGGTTTGTGGAGGTATACGGAAGAAAGTATGGAAGAGGTTTAAGGATAGCATTGCACTGATTCAGCACTCCACTTCCATACTTAGAACAAAAAGGAAGCGAGCTCACAGGGCCTATGCACAGATCATCTGCAAAGTTGTTGGTTGGGACATTGATCAATTGCCAGCTATTGTGTTAAAGGATTTGGATTCCTCCAAGGCAGGTTCCAAGAAGCTTTTGGTGAGAAATCCTTACTGATATATCTGTATTCTCTATTTTTAGTTATAATATAAATACACTGTCAATCTTACTTGGCTGTGTTTATTTTTACAGGTTGAACCCACAAAACCTGCTGAGGGTTGTATTGATGATTCAAATGTAAGTGGCATTATTGAAATTTTATCTGCCCTGAGTTATTTGGTTTGATATCATATTTTCTTTAAATGTACATACTGAATAGGTTAAGTTGTTTTCACAGGCTGAACCTGAAACCTGATAATCGTATTGAATGATCAGGACTTTGTTAATATGGTTTGTTGGGAGGCCTATGGAACTTCTTGATGATGTGCCTTGTGAAAAGTTTTTAACTTTTGTATGGGGAATTTCCCCTGCTATTTCGGATTGTTTTGTAAATCCTTCAACTGCAAAATTCACTCAATATGATGGCTAACTTGCAAGTAATGGATTCACACATGGTGTGTTCTTTTTTGAGCTGTGTATGTTTTTGTTTTGAATGCAAAAGTCTCGCTGAATATATTGCCATGAATTATGGGATTTTTCTTGTGTCTAAACTATTTTTAGAATCATGAAAACCAATTAGTATGTTAGAATGCAGCGTGTTTGAGAATGTTAGCAATTTTCGTCTAAAGTATGTTGGAGTGTGTTTGCAATTTTCGTCTAAACAAATGAATTTTCTTGCTTATTTATTAGCTTGTGAGTTTGTTTAATTTGTGTTTGTTCCAGCTTTTTTTTTTTTTTTTATCTAAATGGAAATTAGACAGATTTTTTAACATTTATCGAAGGAAAAAGGTAGATTTTAAACACATAGACTAGCTTTGCTTCTCTATTTTTTCTTAAGTCCTTTTTATCAAATCCATTTCACTTTTGATTAAAAATAATTGTTTTAACTGCTTCTTACCTTAGTCACGAGCCCTAAATACTTTTCATTGAAAGCCACGTTGTTAATTTGTGGTTTTGTCCCTGTAACTTAACTAAATACAATAAAGATTTATCAAATTAGACCATACCCCCAAGTAGGCATCATCTTAACATTAGTTCAAAGTGGAGCTGTTTTCCATATTCAAGAATGTAAAACGTGGGTTTTAATGTAATTTAGTTATATTTCAATAAAAGAAATTTTAAGAAATTCTAAGCAACTTGATTATTTTATATATTTTCACTCTCCTTTTATTCTCTCACATCTCATTCAATTACAACTCAATAAAGAAATTTTAAAGAATTTTAAACATCCGATTATTTTATATATTGTTATTTATGATACAATGTGTATCGGATACTACATGTATATGATATGTGTATCAGATATGACATGTATCTGATTTAATATGTTTAACTTAAAAATAATAGAATATGGTACGTGATATATATATATATATATATATATATATATATATATATATATATATATATATATATATATATATTTTTTATTGTGTGAATCTAAATTAAAATTATACGTACTAAATTTGTCAATAAAAAATATAAATTATTATCATCATAAAAATATTACTGTTTTATAAATTAAACATTTCATTGATAAATAAAGTGACACGGATGTGTCAAATATAAATACTTAATCCAAATTGAAGTAATTGTGCGTAAATTGTTATTCTCTCCTTTTGCCATGTGATTATTTCTACTCTCTCCATTATTATAAAGAACATTTTTGATTCATAAGTAAAATCAATAACTATTATTTATAAAATCATGTTTTGACATCCAAATAACTAAACTTGGAATGTAATTAAACACGTCCTTTTAAATGTGCTACCGCATTAACAAAAATCTGTCCGAATAATCGTATTTTGAATGAGTTTTAATTTGTTAGAGTTTACTCACAGATGGAAAAATATAATTAAAAATAATTTTAATACACTTCAAACATACTTGAACTATTCTTTAAATTAAACTATATTTAAACCCAAATGCAAGCTGAATTGAATATTAAATTATATAATAAAGTATAAAATAATTCTGAAACAAAACATAATAGCATCATATTCATCATCAATTATGTGTAATTACATCTTTGTTGTGGAGGTGTCGATAGTAATAAAAAGTGTGGAAATTGAATGCAAATTAAAGTAGAAAACTTTTCGATGAAGAACCTGAAAATCTAATGCGTTGGGTTATGTTAGACTTCGCTTACAAAGGATGTGGGTAGCCATAAATTTGGAAAGTAAAATGTGTATGTATAAGTGGAGCAAACTTTATCATATAAATTTGTTTTATAAAATTAAATTATATTTAAAGTCTATTTTTTTAGTATAATTTAAAAAGAAATTTTGAAATAAAATTATATTAAATCAATCTTACTACCACCAAGTGAAATGTTGAAAAAATATTAATATAAGCTTGTGACTAATTTGTCTTATACTAGATTCGGTGGTATTTTTCAAGATCAAACATACATGTCCACGACCTATTTTTATAGTCTCTGACTTTGAAAAAATATGTTTTTAATTCACAAAATTTATAAAAGTCAAATATCTAATAACCTTGATTATTTATGATGGCTCCAGATATTCTCATTGTATCATGACTTAACCAAATTTAATCAATATTCAATTTAACACGAGGGTTTCATGGTTCATCTTTATGGCTACCGATGTAGTGAATAATTTCATGTGTAAGAATTGTATTATCTTTTGTATCTTTTCATAAAATAAAACTTCTTTGAAATGTCCAATATCATTCAAATATACTCTAAGTTTAGCAAAAATCAGTACTGTCAATTAATAGGTCTAAAATTCTTCATAATATTTGATTTTTCCAATATTTTAGGATATATCTATTATGTTCCACAAATATACTCCAATAATATATCAATATTTTTTTTGTCAGGCTAGAAAAATTAAAATATTTTATGTTCATGATCACTCCTTGAACGTTTTCCAAAGTGATTGTGGCTAAATAGATTAAAAGGTATTTTGCAGTAGAAAATACCTTCTTGATTTCCTTCGAAATGTATTTTTTAATTAATTAATTTTGAATGGAATGTATTTCTGTATCTAAAAATATATTTTGAATTATAAAATCCATAATACATTAAAAAATAGAGATGCAAAAGTAACTTTTATCTTTTTATTATAATTTTAATTAAGAGTAATTTGGGATTTATGAGTTTTACTTTTTGAAATTCTCTAATTTTGTTTCTTTCTTTGAAAGATATTACTAAATTTATGTTTGTTAAACTGAAAAGGATACTCTTTCACAACTGAGAGAGCTTTTAATACTATACTACTTTTCTTGTTCCAAGCATTTGCATCACTTTCTTAGAGTTTTTAAGAATATATAACCCAAACATCTTGTGAGCAAAAAAGGTATTTCCCATTTTCTCAATAATTTTCCTATATCTAATAATGATGGAGCAACGATCTTAACAAATTTTAGTTACATTTTCAAGAAAATATCGTGTTAATTCTAGAGGACTAGAACTTTATTCAATATCTTGAAATACAATATCATCTAGTTGAAGCCTTTGGTCTACAAATTCATCTAGTTGTAGGAATTGATCCGATGTAACATGTTCATAGTCCTCCAATCTGAAAATTAGTCTCCACATACCTCTCATTAAAATCACATAATATCTTTCCTTAATGACAAATTTAGATTATCATAATATTGAGATATGATTATTATGATTATTTATTTTATTTTATTATTAATTAGGAGAAATATTTTTAATCTATTTATGGATATTATTTGATGAATATTTATAGTTACCGTAATTTTATCTTAATTTGAATAAGAGACGTTTATATAATATATATATATATATATATATATATATATATATATATATATATATATATATATATATATATATATATATAATATATTAATGACGTGATGAATAAAGATGAATGAGTTTTGTTGTCGTAAAACTTATTACCAAAACTACTATACAAATATTTTTGAAGATTTGGATAGAGACAAGATATGATATATTTGGAATTGGTAATCCCCTTGCAAAATCAGCTAGAATCCAAAAACTTTGTCTTAATAATCTCACAAGCCTTAGACCGAAAGAATGTTAAAACAAGAGATTAAAAAAGATGTTAAATTCAACATTTACGTTGGTCTAGGTGTAACCGATGTAAGTTTACATTAAATTATAAGGGGTCCGTTCTTTTTCTTTTTATATTTACATCCACAGGTTTTCTCTTCATTCTCTACGGAAAAACACGCCAAAACGTTCTTTCGATTAGGGTTTCATCTTTGGAGACAAAATGATGGTGGTTTAGGAGTTTTTTTTAAGAAGTCTTTGACTTTAGTGATGGGCATCTCATGGAAAGTTCTTTTGTTCAATGGATTTCGTTTTGAGATTTATTTACTAAAGTTTCTATTGTTATTTGTGATTGAGACTACTTTTGGAGAACTCAGTCATGACTTTACATGAATGTTCCCTTTTTTTATTTGTATTGAGTATTTATCAAAATCGGACATTGGTTCTCATATTGGTTCATCTTTCAACAAATAAAAAAGTTTTGATGAAATGAGTTTTTTTTTAATGTGTTTTAATTTTATGTGTTGCATATCATGAGAATGACTTTTTATGAAGTTGAAAAAGAGTTAGTGATTAGCAAAGTCAAATTTGGGACAGGTTGGATCATTTAGAAGAACATTGAGTTTTACAGGTTTAAAGGTACTTAAATGAAGGATGAACTTTTGTTTCAATGCCCTTGAACTTATATAGATCAATTTTCTTTCAAAGTAGTCCATCTTAAGTTTGACTTCTCTGTTCACCAACTCTTCTTCAACTTAATCAAAACCCTTCGTTTGAGAAGAACATGTAAAACTGTAAAGTTCAAACAAGCTCATTTTGTAAAAGTTTTTTTTTTTTTACTGGATGCTTAACTTTTTACGTCAATTCTTGTAAGAAACTGACGTAAATTTACCTTGATTGTTAGTGGGGTTTGACATAAATTTATGTCGATCATTGGTAGGATTCAACATAAATTTAAGTCTTCGATTATGACATTAGGCCTTTGACAAATGTAAATAACCTAAAAATAATAGACATAAAAAAGTTTTTATTTTTTATGCTGGTGAGTTTCTAAAAGAGTAGCAATATCAAGTGTATATAAACACATTAACTTTTTAACATGTTTGTTTCTCTTGACATTAGTTTCCATATATATATATATATATATATATA
>Ga0214544_1012287_pt1 | contig 11263 bp, 3 predicted proteins | sample CNSS3metaG_FD_160074 | JGI IMG/M metagenome (GOLD analysis project Ga0214544, IMG submission 160074) | Root nodule microbial communities from cowpea collected in UCLA plant growth center, Los Angeles, California, USA - CNSS3 | ecosystem: Host-associated > Plants > Roots > Nodule | place: USA...
TATTTTAAGAATGTTAAAATTTAATATAAATATATAAAATGAGTTGAGAACGTCAAATATATTAAATATATATTAAAATTAAAAAATAATTTAAATTATATATATATATATATATATATATATATAACTGCATAATTTTTGTAACTTTTAACAATTTTTTATAATTTTTAGTTAAAAATCATCTTATTTGTGTATTTTGTAAAATTAAGGTTAGACTCGTCTTTATAAAAAAGTCAAAACACTTCACAAAAAGAAAACAATAAAATAAGAATTAATGTACTCTTTATCTAATTTAAGTTCATCATATTGAAAAAACAACAATAAAAAAAACTTTACAAATGCCAAATTAACCTCAAATAGATAAAAATAAAAATATTTTATGACAAAATATATTTATTATATATTAATTTGTATAAATATTAAAAAAAATTGGGGAGTCATGCCCTATGTCATAAAAATCCGTCATCAATGATATTATTAGTATTTAAACAATTTTATGCTTTTTATTTCTTTTTAAAAAAGTTTTACGACCCCAAATTGGTGTATTTATCTGTGTGGGCTTTACATACTGGATATACATTTTAAAAAATTCATTAACTAGGAAAAAAATATTTCTTTTGTTGATCAAATTGATCTCACATGTTTACAACACAGGCTTTATGAGTTAACCAAGATATCCACCTAGTATATACATTTTATAAAATTAATTTTAGATTACATATACCATCCCTCTTTTGTTTCCTTCCTCTCTCTATATGTGTGGTGCAACATTACCGACAAAAGATAGATATATAAGAGATAATAATGAAAAAGTTGAGGATAGAAATAATTTAAAGAAAATGACGCCATTAAATTATTATAATATTTTAAAATACTTTCTAATTTTTTTAGGGATGAGAATAAATTTATATGTAGTCATTCATTTCATCTAATTATCTTTTGAATCACTAGTTATGTTTTCCGATCACAAATAATATCTTTTATTAATGCTAGAGATGACAAATAAATCTGTATCGGTAGGTATTATCTGAACTCGTTCCCATTTTGACGGAGAATCCTCGCATTGATTGGATATGGATATGGAGAATACCCGACTCTTTCAATTGGGTATGGTGATTGGTATGGTGATGTACATATCCCCGTCCTGCCATATCTTCGTCCTTGTTTAAATTATTAAAATATTCACAATTAATTAAGTAATCCTATAATATATATATATATATATATATATATATATATATATATATATACTTTCTATTTTTTATTTTTTCTAATTATTTGGTTTTTCATGAAACTCATTCGTATCTCCAATATATTTTTCAACTTATTATAACATTTATGTAATTATGTTAAAATGATGTATGTCAATTAAATTTTTTTTATGTCTCACATTTGAATATTTCTATTATTTTTTAATATTGTTATTTATTGTATATTTTTCTTTCACGTGAGAATGTTTAATACTCTCAGTTTAAGTACTTAATATCATAAATCTTTCATTTACTAGGTAATATAAAAATAAATTATTTACTTATTATTATTATTTTTTGTTTCATTTGAAGAACTCTTTTGTTTCTCTAAAACATTTTTTGTTATTTCTCAACCATTGAGTATATATGTTGATATTTGAAAAGTTTTCTTAGATCTCTAATGTATTTTTCATATTATCATACCTTTAATTATACATTTTTTTCTTTGTGCGATTCCTTTCAATAACTCTCAAATTGTTTATAAGACACACATTTGTTAATTTTTTATTATTTTTATTTGTTCTTTATTTTCATCATGTAGAATACTATTTCGATATTTTTTATCTAGTTATTTTTTATTTTCCAATTCATTATCAATCATACTGTAATTTTCTCACTATAATTGTATAAATGAGTATGGGATAACGAAATCCATCCCCACCCCACCCAGTTGCCATCCCTAATCGATACTATATAAATTATATACTTTGATAATTGATTTAAACTCAACTTTTGTTTAAATAAAAATAGCTAAATTTTACAAAATAAGTAAAATTAAATTTGTAAATAAAGTTAATCATATAAATATAAATCATTATGTCCTAGATATGTATGTTTAAATTTGTTGTTGTAAGCAGAAGAAGATGATGGTGGAGGTTTGAGATCGCAAGGGTACAAAAATTTATTAGTTTTAAATGTTAGAATAGACATAGGGTTGACAATTTAAGAGTGATTTTAAGTTTTATTTTAAATAAGATTAAATTATATATTTGTTTCTTATTTTCGTTCAATTTTGTCAATTTAGTTATAATATTGTTTTTCTTTTCAATCAGATCCTAATTTTTGTCAATTTTATTCAATTTAGTTATTTTGTTTGCTAGCCTCATTTAAATTATTAACGGTAATGAATAATGACATGTCCCCTTATGATTTTTATGGTTTTTTTTTTAATTTTTTAATCTTAAAAAAATGTCCCTATGTCAATCCAACCGCGTATCACATGTGAGAGTTAACGTTTTATATTCGATTTAATCTGTATATTTGTTATTTTTGTTCAATTTAGTCTCTTTTTTTTTTAAATAGAGCAATTTTGTCTCTCGCCAAGTTGAGACCAAATTTAATTTTTATATAAATATTATAATGATATTTTTATTAAAATTCAAATTTGTATTAAATAGTTTTTGTTTAGGGTTACAATTAGTTTAAAAGTTTAGATAACTTATATTACTCTTCATCATTCAAATTCTCCTTCTAATTTTAAACTAATTGTAACTCTAAACAAAAAATATTTAATAAAATGTGAATTTTAATAAAAATATTATAACATTTATATCAAAACTAAATTTGGTCTCAAATTAGAAGGGGACAAAATTGTTCCATTTAAAAAAAAGACAATTAAATTGAACAAAAATAATGGACTAAATTTATAAAATATTGACTCTGACACGTGACACACATGGATTGACACATAGACATTTTTTCAAAAATTATAAAAAAAACTCGAAGTAACACATAACAATCATTATTCATTACCATTAATCATTTAAATGAAATTAACAAAAAATGACCAAATTGAATAAAATTGACGAAAATTAAAACTTGATTGAAAAAAAAAACATATTAGAACTGAATTGACAAAATTGAACAAAAGTAAGGACTAAATGTTTAATTTAACCTTTAAATAAAATTGACAAAGTTGACTAATAAGACAAAAAGTATATAAATTTATTATCTTAACTTTTGTGTCCAGAGTGGTATTAATTTTTTTAAGTTAAATTCATGTTTTTAATTTTTTTCAAATATTACTTCATGAAAGCTCATCAACTTCATTAGACTAATTTTGATGTGTATGAATGTTTATAATGTGTATATATGAGTAATAAGAATGTTTATAAACAAAGTCTCTAATTTTATCTCATGAACAAAAAAAAGGACAGTGACATTGGGTAGGGATATTGATGTGAAGAAGTGACATTTATTTGGATTTTCTTTCAAAAGACTAAAATGAAATCGTGTAAGGATCCCACCCTCAAATTTTGTCTATGTTATCGTGAATACCAATAACTCCATATGTCGTGGAATTTGGTGTTCCATGCATAGAAAAATATGAGTTTTTGTAAGAAAATAAATAAATTAAAAATAAAATAAGTTGATATTTTCATGTAACTTAAAATAACTTATATACTGTATTTTTAAAAACTTATGTAAACTGATAAAAAACTGAAATATATATTTAAATTGTAATTTAACTTCTTATAAGTAACCATGAATTTTTGTAGATGTTAGAATGATTCAATTATTTAATTTACACAAATAACAATCTTAACTAGTATTTTAGTATTTAAAAGTATCCAAATTTTGATATATTCGTTTTTCTAATATGAATTCGTTGAATTTCTATATTTAGGAAGGTGTATAGATATCATCTGTTAAATGATTTTATTAATCCTTGAAACGTTTTCTTTTTCTCATCACATGATCTTTTCTCTTTTCATTAAATGTAGCATAGGTATTAATGTGTCATTCTTTATATCTTTCTTCTTAAATAATATCGTTCTGAAAAATATTAATTAATTGAATCAATTATTGTTCAAATTTATAGATTGGAAGTAGAACATATTGATGTATAATTAGTACAGAAGAATGTGAAGTTAGAACCAATTAGATATTATTACACTCAATAAAATTAGTCGATTTTACTTTTCTTTATTTATGTCTTATCATATTATTACTATTATTTTTATAAAATTGAAATTAGTTCCTCTTTGAAATTTTATATTAATGTAGTCTCATATTTTTAAAATTACGTGGATTTAATTATATTAACCAAATTTTGTGAAGTTTATTTGACGTTTCAATCACGTTTCTTTACTAGCATTAAAGCAGACATATTTCAAACAGTGTAAACAACTCAAATATTATCATACAACACGTTTGAAATGTCAAATATACTTAACAAAATTTGGTTAGAATGACTAAATTCATGTATTTCTAAAGTTGAAAGATCAAATTGAGTCAAAATTTCAAAAAGATACTAATTTCAATTTTCACTTAAAGTTAAGGGATAAAAACATATTTAACCCTTATACTTTTTATCATTTTCTAAAAATAATGAAATTGAGTCTTAATTGTTTCGTTAATTGAGTAATATGATGGTTATTTTACTCTTGATCTTTTATATATATATATATATAAATATATATATATATATATATATAAATAATTTTTTTTAATTTTAATGTATTTTATGTATTTGATACTTTCAAAACTTTTATATATTTATTTTGGATTTTAATATGATTTAGTATCAAAGTTTTAATATAAAATTAGAATTTGTCTATGTCCAAAATTTTAACATATTTTTGTCCCAAAATTTAAAAAATGAATGGATATAATCCTTTTAACCTAATCACGCAATTTTTTTTAAATTGTTAAATGTGTTTTGTGCTATCATTTGAATTGTTTACGGTGTCTAACACATTTAAGCTTTAATATATGCTAAAAAGTGTGTTTGACACATAAAAAACTAATATATTTTTGTCCCTAAATTTAAAAAGCGAATTGATATAATCATTTTAACATAATTATGTTCAATTTTTTACAATGTCAAATGTGTTTCATACTATCATTTGAATTGTTTACACTGTCTAACCGTCTTGACTTTAATATCTGATAGGAAAGGACTATATCCATTCATTTATAAAGTTTGTGGATTAAAATATCTTAAAATATCAGACTGTGACAATTTTCAATTTGGACGTCAAAGTTTAGAGACTAAAAATATACTGAATTATTTGTTTTGACACCCCTAAATCTTGTCTCAAGATCCGCTAATATATATATATATATATATATATATATATATATATATATATATATATATATATATATATATAACTTTTCGTTGTTAATATAATATGATATTATGGTTAATATAAGATGAAAAGTAACTTTTGTTTTCTTTCGAAACTTGATGGATAACAATGGATTGTCGTCGTTACTTACATTACCTGTCATTTTACATTAATCTTAATATGATTTTATATTAACCATTAAACTTTGCATTTCTTAATATGTGGAAACAAATAAGGAAGATGATTGAGCAATATAACAGTCACATAACCCAATTAACGAAAAATTTAAATGATAGGAACTTAATTGAAAATACTATACTTTATTTAATTAAGCATCCATGTTACTTAATATTTTCCCATTTAAATCAATATCTAAGGTTAAGCATTCATATGCAAATTACTTTAAATCTTTATTTATTATCATTCATATTATCTTTTTAAATTATTTATTATTATTATTACTATTTAATTTTCTGAGTGTATTTTGTTTGTATTACTAGAGCTGTCAAAAAGAATTATCTAGCCCGACCCACTACGGGTTGATCACTTAGTGACACAACTATTGGAAATATTTTAGTATAATTTAAAAATATATAGTTAAAATATCAACCTAAGGTTATCAATATTTTGATGGTTTTTTAATTTAATGGATTAATGTTATTTATGGTTAAGGGCTATACTTTCTATTACAATTTACTTTGTGTTTCCTTTTTTTTTACCTATACAAACCACCTAGGTGCATGGGGAAAGACACAACATACACTAGAGTTCTCTCAAAAGTGTTCTTCTTTTCTTCTCTATATTATTTCTTAAAACAGTGGTCTTCATAAGGTTCAAAGGCCTTCTGCTACATTCGATCGATTTGACGGGTTGTTGTATCTTGGAAAAGAACTGCATATGATTTTGTTTTGCCTTGTGCAGAAAGAGCATTTTCTCTCTAAGGATAGCGCTATGCATACTAGCATATCTTAATGGGAACATAGGGGAGCCATGACTCCCCCAATTTTTTTATTATTCTTTTATATGTATTTTAAAATTATTTTTATATATCGTTATATTATTTATATAATTATTTATTTTCTTTTTTAAACTTCATGCAAGGTTTTTCCTTTTTTTTTCTTATGTATCTTTACTTTATTTTATTTTAATTTTCACCCTCAATTTCTCTTTATTTTCAAAATAAAATTGTATCAAGGTAAAATTGAAAAGTCAAAAAATATTTTGGATCAATCAATTTTTCTCTTTTGAATAAATTTATTTTCTACTTTTTATAAAGTAATTTGGTTTTTTCTTGTATGTGATAAATTTATCTCTTGTGTGTCACTCGAATGTGATAAACTTATCTTTTTTCTAAATAGGTGAGTAGTAATAAATTTATATTAGAAAAATTATAATAATGAGTAAAAAAATTGATTCTTTCCTTTTCAAGAGGAAGACTTTGCTGGATATGAAAAAAATGTATCTACATCAATCAAACCTTAAAAATTTCATATGAATCCAATAATTAAAGATTATGAAAAACAACTTTCTAAAGTTTTTATAGTTAAATATAATGAATTTGAAAAAATATAAGTTGGCACCCTGAATATTTTGTCCAAGATCCGTCATTTGCTATATTTCAAGTGTTTTGTATAAGTTAAAAATATTATTGAGTTATGAAATTATGCATTTGCAAGAAAAAAAAATTATCTTGATATTTATATGAAAAAAAGTGACCGATAATAAATCTTTTTTATCAAATTTATAAACTTAAAAATATTGTTTATGACATAAAATTAAAATGAATTAATTGACATCATGTTTATGATCATGTGTGTGATGATAAAAAAAATCTTCATATGATAAATTGAGGGGATGGTCAAATAAAATTAAACTTGTCTTTTATATTTTTTTTAAAATGAGTTTTTCACGTTTCTGAATTTAGAAACTTCCTTTGCTCAACAAGGTTATGAAGTGGTTTTTTAATGCAATAGAATTATTATTTCTAAACATGTGTTTTGGTTTTGGTTGATAAATGATATATTTGTGATGGTTTGAGTTAAGTACTTTTATCTTGTAATAAAATATTTATAAGTTTTTCTTTGATTATTACAAAATGTTAAGTTGTGATATATGACATGCTATTGCTACAATTTTTGAGAAGTTTGGTTAAAAATCATTCAAATTATAAAATTCCGAGGTACAAAATTAATTTAAAAGGAAAGTGATGAATATATATGTCTTTAGAAATGAGAATACATGTCTTTTCAAACGGGTATTTTTGTGTGAAACTCAGTATTATTTATAAAGTAACATATAGTGTATGGTGTCAATTTAATGGTGCAACGAAAGGAAAAAAAATGCTTTTGTTTGATATGATAAATGTTATGCTTCAAGTTCTAGCTTGTTTTTGCTTAAAATTATATAGGATGAAACTTTATATCCTGTTTGTCATCTCCTCAAATTGAATTCCTTACAAAAGGTTGTAATAAAATTATAATGAGTTACAGAAAAAAAAAATAGAAGGAGAACAACATTTAAAATATTTCAAAGTGTGGGGGTTATCTTGCAATGGTTACTATACCTCTTAATAAAAAGAAAATCTTGGTTATATATTCTAAAGTGAGTGAAAAATATACCTTTGGTACTATTTTGCCATCTAGTGATATTATTTGTGTTTCTTCTAGTTATGACATTCAATATATCCAATTTCTTGAGATTATTGAATGATATATATTAATGTGAATTGGATATTGATTCTGGTGACACAAAATCACCTACTGGTTATGGTTATGTCTTAACTTTGGGTGGATGTGTAGTTTCATGATAAACCATGGGAGCAAAGATTCTTGTTGTAAATAATAGTGTTGCTCAGGACAATATTTATTATCTATATGATTTTTATCATTATTAAATAAACATATTCATCTTTTTACATTGCATTATGACACTCAAGTTGCTATATAAATAAAGCTTATAGAAAAAAAATTATTGAAAAAAAAAATTGCATGAGAGTGAGACATAAATTTATTAGAAAGCTATCATTCATGGTATTAATTTTCTTGACTTTGTCAGGTCAAAAAATATTGCGAATCCGCTCACCAAAGGATTGATGCATCAATGAGTACTTAAGTGGTAGAGGGAAATGAGATTAAAATCCATAAAAAGTTAGTTGCAACAATAGACACCTAACTCCACATGAATGGTGATCCCATGGAATGAAGTTCAATGAGTAACAACGAAGTTGTTGTTGACTAAAGTACACCAAATAATTTGATTAAATTTTATGTCTCATTCTTATGGCGAGGTGTACTATAAATTATGACAATAATTAGGTTGAGGTATATGCATTATTATGGTTATATATTATTTTTTAAATACCTCTTAATAAATCCAATGACAATTATTGTAGGGGTATGAGTCATAAACCACCCTTTGAGGGTTTACCTAGTGAATGTGATGGTGGGGCCACCATTGTGAGACATGGGCAAGTCTCTAAGTGACACTCATGAAACAAGATACATGCACAAGGCCGTAACGTGCACCCACTAATTAGATCCTATAATGAACACCGATATTGTAGGTGTTATTTCCTAAAACCCGGTCACAGGGGATGTAGCTCAAGACAATAAAGTCTTTGCATTTTCTCTGGTGAAAGTTTATAAACACTAGGTGTAAGACTCAAACTCGGAAGATTCCTTACACTGAACTACAATATTTTGTTTTAAATCATGTAGGGGATTGTTGGAAATATTTTAGTATAATTTAAAAATATATAATTAAAATATCATCCTACAGTTACTAATATTTTGATGGACTTTTAATTTGATGGGTTAATGTTATTTATGGTTAACGACTATATTTCTTATTACAATTTACTTTTGTGTCTCCCTTTTTTACCTATAAATACCACCTAGGTGCATGGGGAAAGACACAACAAACACTAGATTTCTCTAAAAAATGTTCTTCTTTTCTTCTCTATATTATCTATTAAAACAGTGGTGTTCATAAGGTTCAGAGATCCTTCGTTGCGCTCAATTGATTCAACAGGTTGTTGTATCTTGGGAGAGAATCATATATGATTTTGTTTTTCGTTGTGTAGTAAGGACATTTTCTCTCTAAGGATAGTACTATGCGTGCCTCAACCCAGGCTTTTTCTATCCTTTCCTCGTTTATTTTTTTATCTCTTATTGTTATTATAATTGTTGGGTATTTGATTAATATTCGTTGATTTATATATATGTCTTAGTATTATTATTACTCTAATAATTATTATTATATTATTTCATATTTCTATTATTAATTATATTGTTTGATTAATTATTTTCTAACAAACCTGGCTCACTTATAGCGAGCCAAAAAAATTCGAACCCGGCTTGGCTCACCACGGGTTGATGGGTTAAACGAGTTGGCTCACTAGCTTACTTAATTAAAAAAAATGCAATATTTTCTTCCATAAAAAAACTAAATTTTAATTGTGATTAAAATATAAATAATCTTCAATACAATTCAAAATAATGTTCAACCCCAAATACAAACCAAAATCCCAAAAATATTATGTTTGCATTTGCCAATCCAATATGTTGGCTAAAAAAAACAGCTCAGCCCAACCCAAATACAAAATAAATTGTGTGACCCTTTATCTATGGGTGGGTTGGTGAGCCAACCCGGCTCACCACAGGTTCAACCCGAGTAAGCTAAGTTCTTGGTGGGTCGGGCTAAAAATTAACCTGTACTGAAATTTATATAAAAATTTCAGCTCAACCCAAACCCGTGGTAGGCCGGGTTAGCCCACGAGTTCTGACCCACTTTAACAACTCTAACTACTATAATGAATTAGATAACATGGGATATTTAATTAAGATGAGATTAAGAATACTTCACTTAACAATGATAATTATCAATGATATAAAAAAATTAAGGTGAATATGTTTTTGATCCCTTAACTTTTAGTGAAAATTACAATTAGTTCCTCTTCAAAACTTTGGACCAATTTAATCCCCTATTTTTATAAATGAATGAATTATTCCTTTTAACCAAATTTTTGTTAAGTTTATTTAATGTTTCAAACACGTTTTTCAGCTAAGATTGAAACGAAAATGTATCAAACAATGTAAATAACTCAAATGTTATCATGAAACGCGTTTGATATGTCAAATAAACTTAAAAAAATTAGGTTAATAGAAGTAAGTCCATGCTTTTCTAAAGTTGGGAAACTAAATTGGGTCAAAGTTTCGAAGAGGAACTAATTCTAATTTTCACTGAAAATTAAGAGACCAAATATATATTTAACCAAAAAATTAAATAAGATGAGATTATGGACACCCCACTAAATAAGATAATTATTAATACTGTAAAACAATTAAATAAGATGTGATTAGGAATATCCCACCAAACAAAAATAATTATAAAGAATCTCAAATGATTAACTAAGACAAGGTTACGCTAACACAAAAATAGCTTACCATATTGTTGAATTTACGTATGACATGTAGGCAACAAATGTGAAAAATGCACGATGATATTTTTGTAATTAAGTGGTCAATATTTACGTCTGATCTATAACTTCCAGATGCAAAAAAGGGTTTTTACATATGACGATTATAGGTCAGAAGTAAATTTACGTATGACCTATAAGCGTCAAATGTAAAAACCTTTTCTTTTACGTTTGACACTTACAGGTAAGACATATATGTGTTTAAGAAAACCTTGCATGTTGCATTTCTCCTCACCTCCTTTGTGTGAACTTCACCCTCAATGACAACGAGCATTTGGTGGAATTTAGGCCTTTCATTAATGTTCAAAAAGGTACATTTTTAGGCATTCTCGTGTGCGATGCATTGGAAAATGTAAGACCCGAGGAAATTAAATAGTTATTTAAATAATTATTTAATTATGGTGGGTAATAGAAACATTTAAAGCAATTAATGTGAGGAACTATGACATGGAAAAGTACTAGCT
>Ga0214544_1012288_pt1 | contig 11259 bp, 7 predicted proteins | sample CNSS3metaG_FD_160074 | JGI IMG/M metagenome (GOLD analysis project Ga0214544, IMG submission 160074) | Root nodule microbial communities from cowpea collected in UCLA plant growth center, Los Angeles, California, USA - CNSS3 | ecosystem: Host-associated > Plants > Roots > Nodule | place: USA...
TTTTGATAGTTCATGGCCAAATCTCCTATTGGGCTTAGTCAAGCCCAATTTTATCAATTGAACTACTCATTGTTTGACTTATTATTCTAGAAAGCAAGGCCTAAACAATGGGCCAATCTTATTGTTATTCTATTGCTCTTTGATACACCTCTTCAAATCTTCATATCTTCTTTGGCCAATGTGAAGAGTGTGAGAAGCTCAAGTGGGTTTAGGCCATCTTGAATGAAGCCTAATTGGATCTTTTTGAGCACGCTCCTTGTTATTGGGCCTCCTGATGGGCTTGGGCTTGAAGGTGAATGTGAGCCATGTATTGGGCCTTGAGCATGATTTGGGCCTAGGCGTTGACCGAAGCTATAAGCCTTGTTGGGATTCTCCTTTGTTTTTAGCACTCTTTGGCCACTTTTTGGAGACATATGAGACACATTCTTTGTCTCCTTTTGTGCTAGAACGAAATTAGCCTTGCACACACCATAGTTGGCTCTTTTGTCTCTCATTTTTGTAACCTTATTTGACCTAGTTTCTAGAAGCTAGGGTTAGGTTTTTGTAGAGACATCCTTAGGTATCTTTTATTTGCTTAGAGGCCCTTAAACTCTTCTATATAAAGGGTGCTCCTAGACATGTAAAAGGGTTGAAGATTTTGAAGTAAAAACACTTTTGTGTCTCAACCATTTGTGAGAGTTTCTTCCCTAGGGAGTGAATACTTTTAAGCCTTATCTTGCATAGCAAATGGCGGCACACATCCACTCATCTTTAAGGTTGCCATGGCTTCTAGCCTAGCCTTGTAGTGGCGTGCTTCTCACATTTTTACCATTTCTTTCCTTTCCATTTTATGTTTCTTCTTCCTTTAATTGTTCTTGGTTTTCTATGGTTTATGTGCTTTCCATTTCCTTTTCGTTTTGAATCAATCCATCATCTTCTTCTCTTGAGCTTTGTGAAAGGAACCTTCACATCTAGAGAGCTAGCTATCTTAATGTCTAGTGGGGATTTCACTTAATTTTCTTAATCAACTCACACCATATTCAATAATCTTAAAAAGGAACAAGATAATCCTTCATCAACATGGGTCTCACATCTTTTCCAAAATTGATCTCAAAAGTAGTTATCACCAAATAAGGATTAAAGAGGGTGATGAGTGGAAAACTGCTTTTAAAACTAAATTTGGACTATATGAGTGGTTGGTGATGCCCTTTGGGCTTACTAATGCATCTAGAACATTCACAAGGCTAATGAATCATGTACTTAGAGAGTGCATAGGACAATTTGTGGTTGTCTACTTTGATGATATCTTGATATATAGCAAGAGCCTGCATGAGCACATAGACCATTTGAGGTCTATCCTTGCCATTCTTAGGGTTAATAGTTTGTTTGCTATAAAGAGAAGTGTACACTTTGTGTAGATAATGTTGTTTTCTTAGGTTTTGTAGTGAACAAAAAATGTGGTCCATGTTGACCCTACAAAACTAAAGGTCATCCAAGAATGGCCTACTCCTAAAAGTGTTGGAGAAGTTAGGAGTTTTCATGGATTGGCAAGCTTTTATAGGAGATTTGTTCCTAACTTCTCTACTTTGGCTTCACCCCTCAATGGCCTTGTCAAGAAAGATATGATTTTTAATTTGAGTGAAAAGCAAGGGTTTTTTTTTCAGCAACTCAAAGAGAAACTCACCAATGCACCCATTTTAGCCTTACCAAACTTTTCAAAAATCTTTGAGCTAGAGTGTGTTGCATATAGTGTAGGAATAGGTGATGTGTTGTTGCAAGGAGGGCACCCAATTGCTTATTTCAGTGAAAAAATTAATGGTTCCTCCCTCAACTATCTCATTGATAACGTTGTCGTTGACGCGTTCAAATTAATACTACTAATCTATAACAACTTCAGTATTGTTAAGATAGTAGTCAACATAATAGAAAGGGTAAAGTAACCCAAAGTCGTCTCCCAACGAACACGGAATTGATTTTTAACAAATTAGTTATTATAAAACTATACAAAGTTAGTCAAATAAAATAAAAAATATAGGGGATTAAGATAAACAAAGATAGAAATAAAATTTAAAAGATAAAAAGAAATAAAAACAATAGTAAAGAAAATATATTGATTCCATTGCTTTTTCAATTTAGATTCATCATAGGTTATCAAAAGATTATTGCTCAATTAATTATTGTTATAGATTTACAAATTAATCAAAGTAAAGTCTCAATTAATTTGTTGGCGTTCTCACTTTTAACCAAAGTACAATCTCAATTAAAAATGAGAACTTTTAGATTATCCACAGTAAATTCAACCAAAGTACAGTCTCAATCAAATTTACTATGCCTAATCATGTTTATTCTTTTATCTCCTCACCAAATAAAAAGCTTAATTAATCAAAGTAAAGTCTCAATTAATTGTAGTTAGAGTAAATACCTTTAACCAAAGTAAAGTCTCAATTATTGGTAAAAACTCATTTAATCATATGAAAGTTTCTAAATAAAATCAAAGTAAAGTCTAAATTCAATTTAAAAACCCTTGGACTCATATGACCAACATGCATATAGATTTAAAATCATTACTTCTTACGTGATTTAAAGATAAAAGACATAGATGAATGAAAACCTCAAAAATAATAAAAAAAACAAAGAAATTAATTAATCTAACCTCAAAATTCAATTAAGAAATTACAATGGAATCAACCCAAGAAGTTTAGAACTCCATGAATGCAAAATAAATAGAAGAATAGAGAGAAGAAAAAAATTAGGCCCCCCTAAGGGTTACTAAATTCCGAAGTCTCGAGTTTGTCCTTTCTGCTTCTCCCTTGGTCTCTTTATATAGGAATTGGACTGGACTTTTCTGTTGCTAAAATCTCTCAAATATCTTTTAAAATAAAGATAAAAATAATATTTAAAAATATTTGGAGAGATACAGACTATTTGACAGATATAATTGGTTGATAATATCAATATCTAATATAATTAAATTAATTAATTAATTAAAGATATATGATAAATTATCACCAATTAGTATTTGAATTAATTTTCCAAATCAACCCTTTACAATCTCCTTAAATTATCTTCTAAATAATCCAATATCTTCAAGATATATTTGTTTGTTGTGGAACTAAAAAGATTAAAGAATATCTTATCATATTTAAAAAGATTTGGTAGTTATTATCTTTTAATATTTTATGTTATAATTAAATAAGATAATTATTTAAAAATATCAAATAAAATATCTTAAGATATATTTTCCCAAATTATCTTCTATCATAAAGATAAAGAAAACCGCAATGTCCAATTTTGCAGAGACATCCAAAAATATCAATATTTGCAGTTAAACCCCTCTCGTTTGACCAATCTTTGACCAGATTTGACTGTTTAACCAGCTTTTGAATGCTTGACCAAAGTTGACTTTGACTGTGCAATGATAGGATGACACGTGGCAGATCTTCTTTCTCCAGAATTAGGGTTTGCTGCCCCTATCCTTGTTGTTGTCGCAAGTGCAAGGTGCAATGACGGCTGCTCCTTGTTCTCCGGCGACGTTTTCCGGCAAGATGATGAATCGAAGGTGCAACTCTTATTTGTGATCTGGCGTTGCATCAACGAAGATGATGCCAGTTCTGCAGCTATAATGGTTCAGAAACTTGGTGCTCGATTCCTCTCTTCTCCGGCGACATGGTTGCTGGCTCACAGACTGCTATGGTGATGGAAGGAGAGGAGAAAATTAGGGTTAGGGTTTCATGTGTGAAATGGAGGAGATGATGACGTGGCAAGCTCTCATTGGTCAATTTGGTGAGTGAAGGATTATGACACGTGTCAGCATATGGTTGGCCTGATTTGAAAGGTGGGGATTGTCACATGGCAACATCTGGTTGAATGGAGTTTAAGTGGTAAGAGGGGGTGTAAATAGACATATTAAGGGGTGCAAAATAGGTTTTTGGTGAGACCCATTTAGAAAGAGGGAAGTGTATAAGTAAAAACTGGGGTGCATAAGTGATTTTGCCAGAACTTGCTGATTATAGCCTTATTTAAAGGTGGTTTGTAATTTCAATCAATTTATTTTTCCACCTTAAATGAGCTTAATCTTAACTTCAGCTGCATCAACAAACGTTAAAATATCCAAAAATAATTTATGCAGCTAAAAATAACTTTTTAAGACATTTTAATTACACAAGTTCAAATAGCCTAATTATCAGAATTATCAATTAAATCACTCTTTAAGCACATAAATTGAATTACATACCTAGAATTAAACACTGAATAAGGGCAAAAATACACACTCATCACCCACCAATGACAAATAGTGGTATGCCTTACTTAGGGCCCTTTAAACTTAGGAACACTACCTTGTGTCCAAAGAGTTTGTCATTCATAGTGACCATGAGTCACTTAAATACTTGAAAGGCCAACACAAGTTGAACAAAAGACATGATAAGTGGATTGAATTATCGGAACAATTTTCCTATTTGGTTTATATACAAGAAGGGCAAAAGTAATGTGGTGGTTGACGCCTTATCTAGGAGGCACACCTTGTTTTCAAAATTAGGAGCCCAAATTCTTGGATTTGATCATATTCCAGAAATATATGTTCAAGATTCTGAGTTTTCCTCAACTCATGTTGAATATATGGAAAAACCTCAAGAAGGTTTTTATGTGAATGAGTGGTATTTGTTTAAAGAAGGAAAAATTTGTATTTCCCAAGGTTCACAAAGAAAACTCCTTGTGCAAGAAACACATGAAAGGGGATTTATAGGTCAATTTGGGGTAGAAAAAACTCTAGGTCTTTTGAAAGAAAACTCATTTTGGCCCCATATGAGGAAGGATGTCCAAAGGCACTGTAATAAATGTATTTCATGGTTGCAATCCAAATATAAAACAATGCCCCATGAATTATTTACCCTATTTCCTATTACTTCAACCTCTTAGGAAGATATAAGTATGAATTTTGTTTTAGGACTCCCAAGAACATAAAGGGGTTTTGATTTCATTTTCGTGGTGGTGGATCGTTTTAGTAAAATGGCACATCTTACACCCTGCCACAAAGTCAATGATGCTAGCAACATTGCTAGTATTTTATTTAGAGATTTGTTAAGCTTTATGGTATACCCTACACTATAATATCTGATAGAGACACTAAGTTCCTTAGACACTTTTGGAAAACTCTTTGGTCAAGGTTGGGAACTAAGCTTAATTTCTCTACTTCATGTCACCCACAAACTGATGGGCAAAGTAAAGTTGTTAATAGGTCTCTGTCTACTATGCTAAGGGAAATTTTGAAAGGAAACCAAAAATCTTGGGATGAATGCGTTTCCTATATTGAGTTTGTCTATAATAGAGTAGTTCATAAGACTACTAAGACCTATCCATTTAAGGTTGTTTATGGCTTTAATCCTCTCACTCCTATCGATTTGCTACCACTTCCTACATCTTTTGATTTTATTTATAAAGATGGGGTGGTCAAATCTGATTTTGTCAACAAAATGCATGAGAGAATTAAAAGACATATCCAGCAATAAATAGAGAGGTTTGTGATGACTGCTTCTTAGCAACCATTTCCCAGCAGGTGTACTAGTACATAGTAGTATCAACAAGTCGTATCCACAAGGATTTAACAAGTATATTGGTAGTTAGATTTTTAGGTTTTTGGTTGATAGAGAGTGCAAGTAAATGAAAACAATAGTTATAAGATAGATTGAGTGGAATAGGGGCTACGAATTGATTTCATCTCATCTTGTTCTACTACACCACTACCATCTTGTTTACTTACTTTGCAAATCATTCAATGTCCTGGGAGTACTCTTTCTATGTCGATCTAGGTTCATCCCTGATACACTAGAACCTAGGACTCCAAACCCTAGTGTGATTCCTCAACTCTTGGTAGAATGAGTCATTGCTTTAATGTGCAAAACTCTCTCCTTCAACATCCACTTTGGTATGCCATGGGACATTTAGTACATGTATCATGATTTGATTGGACCACAGTTTGAGACCAGTTTCCCAAGTCAAAATCCAAACCACTTAAAGAGATGAGTGATCAAGTCATCATTAAGCATAAATCAAACCACAAATAATTGAAGGAAAGCAAAGATAAATACCTAAGAAGTAGAAGTGAATAGAATTGGAATTGATTCCATCAAACCTGGACATGAGGGAGTTTAGCTACTCATAGAATATTACAATGCAGTTGTAGTAGCATCTACACATAAGATATACACTAAGAACACCTCCCTCATGCCTCACAAACCCTATTTTATCCTACTGCTACATTGTGGAGCCTCTACTCAATGCCTAGAATGAGGATCCAAGGTCTTTATTTATAGGAATTTTTGGGCAGTGCTTAGCCCAACTTTTGGTGCTCAACCATAGGGGTTACTTCACAAGTGGGTTTCCTCCTCAGTCCAGTCCCTTATGTTGGTGCTTAGCATGTGACCTTTCCTTCTTGTAAGGATTTCCTTGGTTGCTTAGCCTCATGGATTTGGGCTTCAAGTTTCCTTGCAAAGAGGGCTTCCTCATGTGGCTCAGCTCCATTTCTTGTGCTCATCTAGAAAGTTCAAATATTGTCCCGTATTTTCTACTTCCATGGCTTAACTCAAGTACCGTGGCTCAACAAGATACTTGATATTTTCTTTTATTTTTACTGCAAAACAGCAAAATATCATTATAATTCACAAAACTCTATTTTTCAATATCTCATTATGTTTCCTAAGCTAAGGAGGTTTGTTTTGTACACAAATAACACCATTATATACATGATAAGTGTCCATTTCAAATGAAAAATTTACTTATTCTTGACATTTATCGGTATGCTAAGTACAACAATAAGGGAAAGAAGGAAATGAATTTACAAAGGAGATTGGGTGTAGCTACACCTTAGAAAAGATAGATTTCCTAAGCAAAAAAGTCTAAACTTAGTCCTCGAGGTAATGACAATGCGTATAAGTCAGAGTTGCCTGAGGAATATGAAGTGCATGCCACCTTTAATGTTGCTGACTTAATACCTTTTGTAGCTGGTACTGATGATAAGGCAGAAACTATAGATTTGAGGTCAAATCCTTTTTAAGAGGGAGGAAATGATGAGATGCCTCTAGCCAAAGGACCTACAACAAGTGTTATGGCTAGGAACAAGAAGAATGAGCCTCAAATGAGCATGCAAGGCCCAAGATGAACTTCACATGGGCCAAAGAAGATGTGAAAACCCAGCCTAGGAGTCTTTGCTTGTAAATACTAGATTAGGATTAATTTTTTGGGCTTTGTATTTTGGGCCCAATAGAACAGGGTTTTCTTTGGGCCATGTATTGGGCCTTAGAGGAAATTGGGCTTTAGAAGTAATTTGGACCAAGGGAATTGTGCATTGATTTAGGCTTGAGTGGGGCGCATAATGTTAGAGAGATCTAGAAGCTTCAAAGCTTGCTCTCCAAGGCTCCCAGTTGACGTACCATTGCAAGGAGAGTGTGATTTGCTTAAGTGGTAAGTAAAACCTCCCAAATGCTCCCTTTTGGCTCCAAAATTCAACATTCTAAACTCCTTTTTCCCTCATCTTTTTTTAGATTCCTTGGTCTCCTTTTAGGCTATAAATAAAGGCCTCCTCTTATGTATCTTTTAGCTTGAAATTGAGTAATGAAGGGTTTTCCAAATGTGTGCACAAACCTCTTTCGAGCGCCCCTTAGAGTAAACTCTTCTCTAGTTTACTGCAATATTCTTACTTAGGACTTGGCCTCACCTCTCTTAAGAATTCTTTCACCTACACCAAAGCAAACACCTTAAGCTTTGTCGCAACCGGAATCGCGACGGGAAGGCGAACCGAAAAAATAAAACGGGTTTAAAAAGAGATTTGGAGTCGCCACCACAAAATTAAAGCAAGTCTACAAAAAACCAGATTTTTGAATCCGGGAGTCGGTTACGCGTAGGGAAGGTGTTAGCACCCTACAACACCCGCCCAGAGGCAGTACCTTTAATTAAAAATGCAAAGTTGATGTGGTTTTCAAAATATTAATTTCCCCAAAAATAATGAGACAAATAATTTTAAAAAGAAACAAAAATATTTTTTTAATTTTTTGGGCCCGAATAGGATTGACCTTGGTCCTACGTATTCTCTTTCAAAATCAGAAATCAGGGTTACATAGTTCTTAAAAGATATTTGAAAAACAATTTGGAAAATGATTTAATTTTTTGGAAGTGAACCTGACAAGGACTGGCCTTGCTCCTACGTATCTCACAGTGGAGAATCAAGGATCACGTAGTTCTTAAAAGATGTAGTTATTTAAAAATGTTGATATTTTTATATTTTTGAAATTTTATATTTTTTTGTATTTTTTTGAAGATTATTTGAAAAATACGTGTCACACGACAGGAGCGGTCGGACATACACTAGAAGAGAAAGAAAACTATTTTTGGCATTTTTAGAAAATAAGTGTCACACGGTGCGAGCGACCGGACAGACACAAGAAGTGAAATAAAATTATTTTTGGTATTTTTTGAATTTCTCATTTTTTGTGATTTTTTTATGTGCTATTTTATTTTTAATTGAAATATTAAAAAGGTGAAAAAAAAAGGTAAGAATTGAAAACACAAATATGGGAGTGCATAAGTAATGTGTGAAGTGCATGATGCAAGTGAGGTGTGTTTATTTAGAGGTGGGGTGCAACGAATAAAATATAAAACAGACCTAAAATTGGAATAAAAGGTGTGTGCAGGGGTGCAGGATCAGTAAATCTCAGGGGTACTCGCAGCATAAAAAGAAACCAGGCCCAAAGCAAAAAAACAAAAGAAACAGGTGTGGAGTTAACAGAGTATGGAGGTGTCCGAAGTAAAACAACATAGCCCGCATAGAAGACAAATGGATTTGGAGTGTGAAGAATAGAACCAGAGGTGCAAAGAGTACGAATAGCCCAGTTCGAAAATTCAAAAAGATGGAGGTGTGATAAGTGGCACTAGGGGTGCAAAAAGCATTCTAGTCGTTAAACTCCTTCTCGTGCAGAAAACCCAGTATTCATCTTCTTCACGAACAGAAACCTCCAAGGGATTCTTCTCCTCCAAATGCTCGAATCATAACGTCATCCTCCATGCACGGCCACATTCGCGCACTACTCTGCTTCTGATTTGTGTTAGGTTGGATGAATGGATTTGGGTATTTCGCTACATCCGTGGCTCGAGGGTGATGAATGATGCGGGTAGAAAAGTGGGTTTGGAGTGTTGCAATCGTGAAGGTGAAAGTGCGCGAAGGGTCTTAGGTGGTGCCAAACTAGGATGAAGACTTGTGGGATAAAACCTGATCTGTGTGTGCGTGCGTGTTGAGTTTGGCCTCTGTTTTTTTTTTAATTTTGGTTTTTTATACAAGTGAACTATGAGGATGTGGGTGAACAAACGCAGATGAAAATGCAGGGGCTGAAGATGAAGGTTCGCAATGATAAAGACGAATGGTTGGGACTTGAATGAAGATGCTGGAGTTTGGGGGAATGAATTAAGTCGAATGAAAGTTTACTGGTTGGTGTGTATATACAGATCGTGTTTGGTGGAGAGAATGAGCTGAGAATATTTGTTGATGAGATGTGAACAACTATGAGCGTAGGGAGTAAACAAGATAATAGCAGGGAATAAAAGCGCTCACTTCAAATCGCATTCAACCCAAGTTCAACGCATACATTCACAGGCATCGTAAGCATCTTTATTGAACAAAAGCTAATGAAGTTAAGCAACTAAGGACACTTACCTTGAAGACAAAATCCACTGTACCCCACTACGGCTCCATTCCCTTCTTCTCCTGGCCTTGGCGCACTTCCTTCTCCTCCTTCTGTTCTCTCCGTTCCCTTATGCTCTCATCCTCTTTTTCTTTTTTGTTCTCTCACCATGTGTGCTTTTCTGATACTTGGAAGTTGTGTGTGTAGGTGGAGGAGAGTAGACTTTGGGTTGTTGTTCAGTGTGTTGTTCAGTGTGAGTAAGTGTTGGGCCTTCCAGGAAAGATAAAGGAAAACGTGTTATAGGAGAGAAAAATTCCTTGTTGGCGGTTGCGTGTTGATCATTGAGGGAATCCACAAGAACGACAGTTTTTTGATTAAAACAAAGGAGATGTATGAAGGTTAATGCATGAAACCGTGTGTTGATGCATGAAACCAACGTGGAGAGATGATGGTGTAAGAAAGAGTTGCAGCCAGTAGGTTGTGCTGGTGCAGGAGAAAAAAGAGCCTTTTTTGCATGGTTTAGAAAATAAGTTGAGGGAGAAAACATGTGACACGTGGCAACGTGGAAGCGTGTGATTGGGAGAATTTTAGAATGCAAAGAGAGAAAGGTGGGTGTGAGAATGAGAAACGTAAATTAGTCTAAAAAAAAGTGTAAAAACGAAATAAGATGATGTAAATATGGTAGAAACTTGTTAGGCTTTTGAATGAAATGAAAACAAGGTGAGTAAAAGAAAACGAATGGTGCAGGTACATAAAAAAGGATTTAGGTTGTTAAGAAAATGAAAATGGATATGCATTAAAAAAAAGGAAAACTTTTCTTTTTAGTCTTAAATATATATTTGGTCTCTATTTTTGTTGATTTTATTCAATTTGGTTACTATTTTCGTTTTATGTTCAATTAGGTCCTTATTTTCGTCAAATTGTGGTCAATTTGGTTATTTTCACTAACGGTGTTTAAATAGTTAACGTTTTTTAACAGTACATGCCACATGTTAGCTCCTGGTTTTTTTTTATTTTTTTTTTATTTTTTTTTTTTTTTTTTTTTTTTTTTTTAACTTTTTTAATTTCAAAAAAATGATCCACGTGTCAAGTCACAATTGTGCCATGTGTCAATGCTAGTGGCACGTGTCAGTTTGTGGTAGTATTATTTTTTTGTTCAATTTAGTCTCTATATTCGTTATTTTTATTCAATTTAGTCCCAATTTTTATTAAAATAAATCAATTTTGTCCTTTTCAAATTGACACTAAATTTAATATCTTTTATACAAATTATATTAATCTTTTTTCTAAAATTGACCTTTAAATTTATTATTTTTTAAATTCAATTATAATTTATTAAATTTAATTATAAATTGAATAAATTCTTATATTTAATTTCTAAATAGAATATAATTATTTAAAATATTATAAGAATATAATTATTAATTTTTTTCTAATATTTATATTCTAAAATATTTTTAAATTGATATATAAAAATATTTTAAATATTCAAAATATTTTAGAAAAATAAACTAATATTTGTAAAATTAACATTTACATATAAAATATTTTAAATTTTAATATCTAAAATGCAATAAAAATATTAAATATTTTAAATTTAAATGTAAATTTT
>Ga0214544_1012294_pt1 | contig 11251 bp, 7 predicted proteins | sample CNSS3metaG_FD_160074 | JGI IMG/M metagenome (GOLD analysis project Ga0214544, IMG submission 160074) | Root nodule microbial communities from cowpea collected in UCLA plant growth center, Los Angeles, California, USA - CNSS3 | ecosystem: Host-associated > Plants > Roots > Nodule | place: USA...
AATATACATGAATGGTTGGTTATATATGTGGTCATGAATTTGGTATGAGCAATAATGTTACATTGATGGTTGGAATCATGGTTTTGGTTGGGTTAGGACGTAATTCCACGATAGTTTCGTGGTGGTGTCTCATTGGTTAGGACGTAATTTCATGGGCCTCTAGGTGAGACCTCATGGTGGTGCCTCAGTTGGTCGGGACGTAATTCCATGACCCCTGTTAGTGGGAGTTCATGGTGGTGCCCCATCTATATAATTTAGTAAGAATTCAAGGTAAGGTTGCATCTTGACACTCTAAAGAGTCAGTTAGTCTCACTTAGAGTGGACTGACTCTTGTGGTGAGAGTAGCAGGAGGCCTGAAATACTTCAAGGGCTAACCTTGTGTGTGTGGGATGTAACACTGGAACAATTAGCTCGGTAGAGCAGTAAATGTCACCACAAGTGCAAGCATCCGTTGAATCCGACTAATTATATGTATCTGGATGAGTCGTGTCTTGAGTCTTAGTGTATTGTTTGCGAGTCATAACATGATTGGATGACATATGAATATTGGGTTGTGAAAGTGTATGTAACTGCATGATAAATCATTTTCTACTCTAGCTTACCCTTTTCTTGTTTGATTGTTATGTGTGTGGTCTTCTCTCTTTGCGATGATCATCAATTTATTGATGTGAGCAGAGGCGAGAAATACTCGTGGTCAACAGGGAAATGTTGACTTCGTTGCTTAGCCTGTCTGGACTGAATTCCATGTATTAGAACTTTTCTTTTAGGGCTACAGCCCATGTATTGTCTTGTCGCTGGGCTTTATTTTGAACTACTGTTGACCATTTACTATACATCGTTGATAGGATCGTGGTGTGCCTTAGTTCTTTCCTGTTTTTTTTTTTGAACAACTGTAAGAAGTAACGTTTATACTCCAGGACCGTGCTATTATATTATTTTGTATGACGTTTCTTTTAATTAGGGTTATTAATTAAATGGATTGTTACAAAAAACATGTCTTTCTTTTCTATTTTTTCTTTTACTTTTTCTTTTATTTTATTAAAAAAAATGAAATTGTTCATTCATGTGATATTGTTAATGACATGCGATGATATAAGTGTCAGGTGTTAGCAAGACACGAGTGTTAATATCAAAATGTCTTACTTTCTATTCGATTTCTATATTTATTTATTTTAATCCCAAATTTTTTTTAAAATGAAGCATGTTACCTCCTTTTCGAAATGGAATATCTTTCATTGTTGCTGTCGTCACCCTATTGTAGAGGAAGAAGAAGATTGAAAAAATGTTAAGGGAAGAAGAGAAAAAAAAAACTGGAGAAAAAACTCATTCCAGAAAATATTTTCCCTACCATATTTCATGTTTTGAAAAGTTCTTTCCAAAATATATTTCATGTAGGAATATTTCGAAAAACTCATTCTAAAAGATATTAAATGAGAGTTTATTATAAAATCTAATTTCAGAAAACATTATGAAATACGTTTCAAGGATTTCAGAAATTTTATTCCAAAAATCACATTTCGAAAAAATTATTCTAAAAGTTTCATTTTGGAAATCCTATTATGAAAATTCCGAAAAACTTGATGTGGAAAATTTTTAAATAGGCAATTTGAAATCACTTTTTGGAAAGGCAAAATAGTCATTTTAAAAATTTGAAGAGGAGTGCAAAGAAATTGTGTGCACTAAGTGAAAGCCCAAAATACTGCTCTTACTTTTGACATGACCAGAATAATATATATATATATATATATATATATATATATATATATATATATATATATATATATATTAAATAGATTTTATTATTTTAATATAATCAAATATTATACTAGAACATATTAAAAAATTAATTATTATATTGTAATATCTTTAAAATATAACAATATAAAAAATTATTATATCATAAGATATAATTATACATATCTTGAAAATATTTTATAATATTTTAGGAATATATACATTCGGTTCGGAAGTTTGAAAAAAGTGTAGGTGATCGTTGTTAATGGATGATAGAGATTTATCATTATCCGTTAATTGGAGCTTCCATAAGTTGGATGTATTCGAACTAAATGAAATGATATATTTAAAAAATTGTGTCTCATTAAAATCTTTATCAGTAAAAAGATTTAATTATAAAAAATTAAGAAAAAATAGTACACATCTCTTTACGAGAATCAATTGTTCAATTATTACTTGCTAGTACGTGGACTATAACATCAAAAAAGAGAAAAAAATTTCAATACAATAATTTCATTAATCAATGTATTATATTGTAAATATTTTAAAATTATTAAAAAAATATTATTACAAATAATAATGTATCTAATATAATAAATTGTGAACATATAAATATAACCATTATAAATATATAAAAAATCAAAAGTAATTAACTAATAACAATATAAAAATGTTGTACGACAGAAATATATATATGTTCAATAATATATAAATATATGTATAAGGATGGACTATATAAAAGTAAGAAATTAGGAATGAATAAATGCAAACATTTAAAATGGTTGGACTAATATTCAACATTTATATATAAAAGTCCTAAAGCAAATAGATAAACATAAACATTGGATTGAATAACAAATATCTAACCCAACGAATTGTGTCAGAAAACTATTATTATATCTAATATAAATTAAAAATAAAAAAATGATAAGATAATATAACATTTAATGATTTAGTGACATCACACAACTATTATTATATCTAATATAAATTAAAAATAAAAAAATGATAAGATAATGTAGCATTTAATGATTCAGTGACATTAGCATGTGCATTTTATCCTTTCTATGTGAAAAGGAAAGAAAAAAATCTCTAGAAGAGGAATCCGTATCAAACTAAAATAGCAAAACTAAATGAGATTAACTTCAATTTAAACCAAATGCAATGATTGCTTTACCACTATAAATAGTAGATGATGAAAGAAAAAGGGAGAAAGAGGTGGAGAGTTGGCAATGAACAAAATATCAGTGCAGAAAAAGAGAGAGGAGAGAGCATAATCTAACCATGCGTGTGTATAAAAAAAGGGTAAAAAAAGGGGACGTACACGTGTCTCTTATGATATCTGAGGTAAGAGAGGAGACATATATCATTTTATCTTTTTACTTTCATGATCTTTTTATATTTTCATAATTATTTTTATTTCTGTATTTACTTTAAGTGAAGGAGACACTTTGTAATATTTTGTGATGTTTCCAAAATGGGATTATGATGCTTTCTTATGCAAGATAGAAGGGTAATGACATATTCTTCTAGACAACTAAGAGAACATGAGGAAAATTACCCAACCCTTGATTTAGAACTAGTTGCCATTGTTTTTGCACTTAAGATAAGGAGACATTATGTTTATGGTGGTAAGTAGAGCTGTCAAAATGGGTAGTCCGGCCTGACTCGACCCGACCCGGCTCGACCCACCACAGGTTGATCACTTAGTAAGCCAACCCAACCCATCTCATTGATTAGCGAGCAAAAAAATTCCAACCCGACTCGGCCCACCGCGGGTTGGTGGGTTAAATGGGTTGGTTCACGGACTCAATTAATTAAAAATAATACAAATTTTTTATTTTTTTAGTCAAAACTAGATTAGAATTCTAATTAAAATCTAAATAAAATTTAATACAATCCAAATACAAACCAAAATCACAAAAATACAAATTATCTATGTGTTGGCTAAAAACAACAACCTAACATGACCCAAATACAAAGCTTAACTTAACAAAAAATATTTGAATGACCCTTTATTTGCGGGTTGGTGAGCCAACCTAACTCACCACGGGTTCTAGGTGAGCCGAATCAAAAATCAATCTATATTGAAATTTGTAAAAATTTTTCAATCCAACCCGGCCCAAACTTGTGATGAGCTCGGTTGGCTCACGGGTTCCAACCCATTTTGATAGCTCTAGTGGCAAGTTTGAGGCTTTTAGTGATCATGGGAGTCTCAGATACTTGTTTGAAAGGAGTTAAACACAAGACAAAGGAGATGGATGAAATTTTTGAAAGATTACGATTTTGAATTACATTACCATCTAGGGAAGGCAAATGTAGTGGTAGACACTTTAAGCAAAAAATCTTTACATGTCTCCTCACTTATGATTCAAGAAATGAGTTTGTTGGAAAAGTTTAGAGACATGAATTTGTTTGTTACAGTAAGTCATGATACAATGCAATTAAACTCCGTTCAGATTACTAGCAAACTATGTAAGCAAATCCATGAGGCGCAAGAGAGTGATGAACTCCTTCAAAAGAAAAAGAAGCTGATAGGTCAAAAGAATGAAGAAATTTTTAACATAGATAGGACATGAACTTTAAGATTTGAAGATAGGATGTGTGTACCCAATAATGAGGAAATTAAGAAAATGATTTTAAAGGAAGCACATAAGAGCAAATTAAGTATACACCTTGGCACAACAAAAATGTATCGAGATCTCAAGAAAATGTTTTGGTGGCCCAGAATGAAAAAGGAAGTGGCATAATATGTAGTAGCATGTCTAGTATGTCAAAAGGCTAAGATAGAACACCAAAAGCCAGCAAGAATGCTATAGTCCTTAGATATACCTGAATGAAAGTGGGATAGTATAGCAATGGATTTTGTAGTCAGCTTGTTATGAACCATTCAAAAATTTGATTCCATATGGGTTATCGTGGATAGGTTAACAAAGTATGCTCACTTCTTACCCATTAACATTAGGCATTCATTGGAGAAATTGACCAAATTATACATAAAATAAATTGTGAGGTTGCATGGAGTTCTATCAAGTATTGTATCTAATAGGGATCATAAATTTACTTCTAAGTTCTGGGGAAGTTTACATCAGGTCTTGGGGACTAATGTAACATCCCTACTAGAAATTACTTATTTAAAATAAATAATTAAGAAAATAAATTCAACATCAAACTGTTATTATTCCCAAACATGGGAAATATTCATAAATTATTCCAACTATCAAAGATCAATTAAAGCTATAAAAAAAAGTCTTATTACAATTTTCAAAATCCAATAAAATAACAAAATTTATAAATAGTTCCTAGCTCGAATCCCAAGCTAGCCCCTCTGATGAACGTCCTTGGTGTAGGAGAGGAAGGAGATCCATGGAAGACACAAAAAAGTAGATGAAATGCAGCGAAAATGAAGATAAGAGTAAGAAGAGCTCTAGGCAATGTAGGTTTTTGGTGAAGATGAAGAGTAGAAGTGGAGCTATGGTATGGAAGGTGGCTAGAGGAGATGAAGGAGAAGGTTAGCCATGTATGCTCTCAAAATAATAGAAGAGTGGAGTGATCTCAACACAAACATTCTATTAGAAATTTCAAGAGTTAAAATGTACAAATGGTCTACTTTTGGCTTTTATATGTGAGCCTGAAAGCTAGACTAATTCTTGGCCCTTAGATCAAGCTTGGAGGAGAAGCTTTAATCATCACCCTTGGATGGTGGCTTGGAGAAGGAGGCATCTTCCTAGCCTTTGGATGAAGACTTGGAAAAGAAGATACTCTCTTAGCCCTTGGATGAAGGAGGCACATGGGTGGAGTGTGGACTTGGCTCCATGGGATGCATGATCCATGAGGTGTAGGAAGGAAGTGGTTGACTTCCACTTAGTCCACCTTTGACCTTTGGTAGTTCATGGCCAAATCTCTTATTGGGCTTAGTCAAGCCCAATTTTATCAATTCAACTACACATTGTTTGACTTATTATTCTAGAAAAACAAGGCCTAAACAATGGCCCAATTTAAATTTATACTACTTCCTTCATGCATCATCTCATATTTTAGAGAGTTCTTTAGCCCATGTGAATAATGTAAAAAGCCTACGATTGACTTGATCATCTTGTGAGAGGCCCATGTGAATCTTTCTCATCATGCTTATAGTGATTAGGCCTTGATGTGGGCTTGGGCTTGTTGATGCACTTAAGCTTGGGCTTGTTGGGGTCACATCATCCCCTTCCCCTTGAAGAGGATTTGCCCTTAAATTTTGGTGGTTATCCTCTTCATCAAAAATACCTATAAAAGGAACCAAATCAGTAATATTGAAAGTAGGATGCACACCATATTCTGCATGAAGATCCAATTGATAAGCATTATTATTGATCTTCTTGTTGACTTGGAATGGACCATCACCTCGGGGACTCAGTTTGGATTTTCTTATATTAGGAAATCTTTCCTTCCTTAAGTGCAACCAAACTAAGTCTCCTTCTTTAAAAGACCGAACTCTCTTACCCTTGTTTTTAGAATGAGCAATCTTTTCAACTTGGGCTTGAATTTGGTGTTTAACCTTCTCATGAAAATCTGTGATGAACTTGGACATAGAAACCCCTTCTTTATGAACAAAATCAAAAGAAGTTGGAAGAGGTAATAAGTCTAATAGGTCCAAAACTCTCAATAGGTGAGGAAAAGGATAAGTACACAAGCTAAAATTCTACTTCAATATCCACCACCTAAGATGCTACCAAATCATAGAAACTGTAAGACCCGTGAAATTTAATTAATTAAATAATTTATTAATTAATAAATGCAGGTCGTGGAAGCCTTTATGGCATTTAATAGTGGTTAATGTGATGTGAATGAGTACTAGCTCATATGGTTGAGAGTACTTTGGTTGAGTAAGAGGACTTGGGTTCGAGTCCTATGTAAGCTACTTATGTGTTATTTAATTATTATTGTTTTAATAATATGAATGTGCATGTTAAGTAAGAATATAGTAATTGAGTTATGTTAGTTTAGCATGAAACATGAATTGGCATGATGGGTAGCATTGACTTAATATTCGCATGGTTAAGGGTTCAAACCTTGGTTTGAACAAAATGATTTTCTTTTTGTTAAAATCTACACTAGCATGGAAGTGAAGAGGCACATAAACCCTAAGGCATGTGGGGGTGGCTGGAAATAGAAGGTAGTAGGCCATGAAGTGATGATTAATTGTGGATTAATGCTATTTTCGTTTTGGGTGCAACCAAACCATATTAAGAGCACAATAAAAAGCTAACATGAAGTGATGATTAATTGTGGATTAATGCTATTTTCGTTTTGGGTGCAATCAAACCATATTAAGAGCACAATAAAAAGCTAATTAAGGGTAAGAGGAAGGGTTTTGTGAAGCTGCCTTTGAGGTGAGAGCAGAGGGGGCGAAATTGGGAGTGTATTGGGAGAATTGAGTGAAGCAAAGGGTGAGTGGGAAGAGAAAGATAAAGGAGGCCATTGGTGATCAAGGAAAAAGCTTGCAATCTTCAATTTTTTTGGCAAAGGAAACCAGGTTAGGGCAGTTCTTATTGTATGTTTTATTTCTTATTCGTATGAAGATGTATACTGGATCATGTTTGGATTGTGAACGCTTGAATTTTCGGTGTTATTCGCGTTTTCTGGATTTTTCCAGAAACCGCCTGGCGGCGCATGAACTGCCGCCAGGCGGCACATATGGTTATACTCATATTTTTGGGTTTGCGGATGAACCGCCTGGCGGTTGGAGATGAACCGCCAGATGAGGTACTGCTGTTGTGGGTTTGCTTTCGTTTTGATTGGTTGATCAGTGATGGTAGTGTTAGTATTGAATTCTAGTTGCACATAAAATAATTGTATGATGAATTATTGGTTGCAGTGACTAAATTAATTGGACATTGTATGAACTTGAGAATGAAATTGGGGGTTAGGGTTTATTCGGGATTCGGGGATAATAAGCATGAAATATTTCAATGATTGGTGCGTTGATTATCCAAAATTGACTGTAATATGAATGTTGTATGAACCTTGTATGGTGTGTGCATATAGAAACACGTTAGGATGAAGGCAGGTACTGTAATTGAAATATTGGGGTGAAATTCAGTGCTGGAAAAATCTGGGTAGAACCCAGATGTGCATGCACCGCCTGGCGGCGCATGAACTGCAGTTAGGTGGCCTGTCAGGGTAGTAGATTTTTTTTAGTTTTGTTTGGGCTCTGTGTCCTTGGGTACTCAATGGGTAAACTCTATGTGTATGATTCAGAAATTTAACAGGTAAGGAGAATTTGACTTAAATAAGATTAATGGAGATTGAATTAAATGAAAGAGGGTGGTGTGGTGTAAATAGTAGTGATCTTTGAATATTTGGGTGTATGTGGTAAGTTAGATTCAGAAAGTATGTTAATATGGTAGAAAGAGTGAGATAGATTTATATGAAATAATATGCTAATAAAGGAGAAGAATGCAAAGTGCAATGTGTGAAGTGTAATTCAGTTTATTAACATGTAAGATTATGTTTATTGGATGTGGTAGTTACTATGCTACATGGTTTATGTTAATTTGGAGAAGTGTGTGCAATCTTGGTGACTATAATATATGTGATTAAAAAGGTGTGTATGAGTTGCTAGTGATGGAACTATGATTGGTGTGTGTCCTAATTATTTTATAGTTTTAGTGTGTTGTATGATTGGGATCCCTTGGGGATATGTTTAAGTGCCAAGAAACTAGTAGCAGTGCGCTACTGGCATGGCGCCTGGCGGCGCGAGCGAGCCGCCAGGCGGACTGAAAGCAATCAGTTACAATGGTCACAGTGCCTGGCGGTAGGGAGGGTTCTGCTAGGCGGAATGGTGCAGCAGAGACTTTGATGGTGCGGTGGTGCCTGGCGGTGCGGGTAGGTGCGCCAGGCGGTGGTGGCGAGTGGCGCCAGGCGACGTGGTGGAGTCTGCCCGGCGGTGACGATGCAGTGATGATGCTGCAGGCACGTGGCGCCTGGCGGTGTGTGATGCTCGCCAGGCGATCTGAACCTAGTGTGTGCCTGGCGACGTGGGATGCGCGCCGAGTGATTTTGGTTCAGTGGTGGTGCGCGAGGAAAGGTTTTTACACAACTTTAGGGGATGTTCATGATGCGATGCTTTGGCTGGGGGCTCAGTTACGAGTGTAATCTTGTATTGGGGTAACACGTGACCACTCAAGGTTGTAGCCTGGTGGTTTAGGAAGTCCAGTGGAGTGTGCGAGTTGTGGCTCGTACGGCGAGGTTCGGGTGATTGCCCTCTTCAGAGTGATTCTGATAGAGTTTTGGTAGTCTGGAACAGCTACAAACTTTATGTTTATTTCGGGGAGCTCCACTTGGTGTCATGGTGAGATGCTGTGGCAAAGTTATTCCCACATGTGGACTATCAGGTGGTGGCCTGTAGTCGGAGGGGCAAGTAGACACTCGTGCAGCAAAGATCGATCATCGTTCTCACCTAAAGGGTATAGAAATGATAGACGTCTAATGAAAGTATTGGAAGTGGAGAAATAAGGAACAAGGGAGAAGAATACTAACTCGGGGTTTTAAGGTTGGGATGTTGTATTTAATATTTTATGCGTTTGGTTTTATTTAAATGAGCTCACCCTATCTTTGTGTGTGTGGTGATGATCATGTACCTTGTTACATGAGAGCAGATGATAATGCAGGTGAGCAGGCGGATACGCAGAGACGGAGTGAGGATCACGACGGGATTATTTACTCAGTTTTATTATGATTTACTTTTTGTAATTTTTATGGTTTGATTTTGTAATAACGGAATAGTACGATTTTAATTACTACGGAAGCGATGTTGAACTTTTAATTTTCCCGCGTTTTTGGGAAATTACGAGAATAAATGCGATGTTTTATAAATTTTATTTCTTATTTATTTTTAAATAGTAATTTCCGGCTAGGATGTTACAGAAACCATTCTAAACTTCATAGCATCATCAATCACAACCAATAACCAAGAGTGAAGTATATGAACCCAAACAAAGTAGAAAGCAAGAAAAACTAATTAGAAATGCGAAACCAAAAGAGAATTGAAATGAAACATAACTAGAAGGACATTCAAGAAGCGACAAGCCATAAATTAAAGGCTGGAAAGAAAGGCAACCACCACAAAAAGGAACCTAGAAATGCACTAGAATAGATGAAAAAAACTTAAAATAGAGAAGAAAAAGTGCTCAGAAACAACCACTGTACTCATTGCAATTTTGTGCCAAATTGACTTCTATTGAAGGCAAACTCAAGCCAATATAGAGTACACAATCAAGGAATCAATTAGAATAACAAAGAGCACTTAAAAGCACCACAAAACGCACAAAACAACAGTAAAACATAAAATTCCCGAGACCACTGCGCCAGAAAATGTGAAAATTTGCCTCAACTTCGCCGATTTTTCATTTTTTTTGTGCCTAACATTTTTGAATGATTCTTTTTTTTGTATTTTTCGTCTGGATGTTAGCTAAATGAAGATAAATTCAGATTAAAATTTGGACCAGGCAAAAATCTCAAACAGTAGGTATGTGTGCAGTGAAAACTGGAAAAACAGACTGGAGCAGAATTGCTCACGGAAATTGTAAGATGTTCTATGAAAATTCAAGATGAATGAACTTGATTATGATCTAAAATCAAGTATGAATCATAAAAGAACATCTTAAACACTCAAAAGCACAATCCAATCGGTGAAATGGACGAAAAACAGTGAGACCATTGCCTTACACATCCACAAGCATCACTTGAAGTTCATAGCTCATTTTGTGTGATGTAGGACTTGGTTCTCATCAAGCAAGTGAGGAATTCAGCCATACGAATGAAAATTAAGATGTATGAAAGTTCTAAAACATGACTTAAGACAAAACACAACATAAGGAATTGAAAATTAAAAGATGCACCGATTAAAATGAAGAAAAACAGCAAGGAAGAAAAGAACAAGTGCTGGAAAACGAAAATGGAACCTAAAACAAATTTGTACCAATGAAGCAAGGAGTACTACAAGATGAATCAATGGAGATTCATGTAGCCTCAATGTCAAACGGTGGAGAGCAGCAAGAACATGAAAAAACAGCAGAAAATTTGAAGAAAACGGTGGAGAAAAGAGACAAAATGGAAATTGAAACAAGACACAAGTATGGACCATGAACCATACCCAAACCAAGAGGATGGATGCACCAAAGGCTTGGATGGCTCTAGATACCAATTGATGGACGTCCTTGGTGTAGGAGAGGAAGGAGATCCATGGAAGACACAAAAAAGTAGGTGAAATGCAACGAAAATGAAGATAAGAACAAGAAGAGCTCTAGGCAATGGAGGTTTTTGGTGAAAATGAAGAGTAGAAGTGGAGCTATGGTATGGAAGGTGGCTAGAGGAGATGAAGGAGAAGGTTAGCCATGTATGCTTTCAAAATAATAGAAGAGTGGAGTGATCTCAACACAAACATTCTATTAGAAATTTCAAGAGTTAAAATGTACAAATGGTCTACTTTTGGCTTTTATATGTGAGCCTAAAAGCTAGACTAATTCTTGGC
>Ga0214544_1012301_pt1 | contig 11241 bp, 8 predicted proteins | sample CNSS3metaG_FD_160074 | JGI IMG/M metagenome (GOLD analysis project Ga0214544, IMG submission 160074) | Root nodule microbial communities from cowpea collected in UCLA plant growth center, Los Angeles, California, USA - CNSS3 | ecosystem: Host-associated > Plants > Roots > Nodule | place: USA...
CCCCGCTCATATCATCACATGTCACACCATCCATGAACCTACCCGCTCATGGCACAGCATCTCCCGATCCAAGCAAAGCATCAGTTTCAGTTAAAGACAGCACACCACAATACACAGAACAACAGCGCTTCCGCCTGGCCCAGCCCACACGCCGCCAGGCGAAATTGCTCCAGACCGCCTGGCGGTATTCACCTCCCGCCAGGCGCCAGCGTGCTCCCAGACCCCACTGGTTTCTCGTCACCGCCTGGCGGAGCACACCGTGCCGCCAGGCGCCTGCTCAGTGCAGACCCTCTCACGCTAAGGCTATCGCCTGGCGGCTATCAGTAGACCGCCAGGCGCCATACCAGAACAACCCCTTTCTGGTTTATGACACTCCAGTTAATCCAGTTTACCCTTTTAGCTCACTTCCATAGATTGCATAAGAACCCCCAATCTCGACCCTCACATAGGCGAGCCTACAAATATCATATGTAAACAAACACAAGTACCTATAACTCCCATTCCAAACTCTCTATCACGGTTAATCAACACTGCAGCAACAAGACACTCCATTCTCTATCAAAATCTCACAGTTCCAAAGCCTTATAAACCTCCTCTCATCATACCTATCTTACGCTGTACTGCCATGCATCTTGTTCCACACAATATGGCATAATCACAGGACTTATATTTAAGCTTACAAGTCTCCAAAACCATAAATTCCACAATTAATGATCAAGGGTATTTAACAACAATTATGCAGAATTCTAAGCTTTCAAATCTTGATCCATCAACTAATGTTATTCCACTTCTTTCTTTAGATAACGCAACTCTTCAACAACCCATCACATGACATACCATCAACCTCTTTCCATTTTCATGCTCTCTTATCTAAGTATATTATTTCCTATTGTGTTCTCCTTTAATTTCCAATATCCCTCTTAGCCTCTCCTCTCACGACCACTCGAAAACAAAACACATTACTCCACTGCCCCCGTCATCGCCTGGCGGCAAGCTAGGCGCCGCCAGGCGGCACATCAGAACCCAGAAAATAGGCTGCTGCACCCGCAATAAGCCAAGTTGACCAGAATTCAATCTATACTCTACAGACAATATCACACAATAAATCACACCTAATTTACTGACCCAATTTCCTTTAACATAATACCCTCAATTTCGTACCCACCATAAACCCTAACAACACAATTCGGATTCTACCATTTCAATAATCCAACTCCATCCATGCTAACGTATAAAGGGTATTCTCAAGCACCATTAGACCCCAATTCTAACCAGTTCATACTTATCAATGCATAAAATCACAATCAAAAGTCTCAATGACCCTGCACAAAACGTAAGCCAACAAAAAACGCAAAAACTGACGCGCCGCCTGGCGGATATTCATCCCTGCCAGGCGGTTTAAGCAACCAGAACCCAAAAGTATGCATAGACAGATGAACCGCCTGGCGGCACATGCATGCCCGCCAGGCGATTTCTGGGCAGAACCCAGAAAACGCGAAATCAACGCATAACAAGCAGAGAATTCATGCACATATGATCGTACAAGGCACAAAATGGTGTACACGATAAATAGCATACAAAAACAACTCCCCTTACCTGGATTTTTGCCCAAATTCGAATAAGTGCGCTTATCCCTTCACCAAAACCCCTCTAGCTTTGCTTCCCACTCCCTCTTTTGCGTTTTTCAGTCCCAATACCTTACTTTATCAGTCCCAATTCTCAGAAAGACCTCTGCTTATGTGTACCACGAACCCTAAGTGTTATTTCCTCTCTTTTAATCCTTGCTCTCACTATCTCTCTCCCTTAATTGCTCCTTTAGGGCTTATACGAATTTTTAAGTAAACAAAATGATATTAAGGTTAACCAATTACTCACTAGCTCTCTGATTTCCAGCCCTTAGGTTGCCCCCCCTCTTGGCTGCTAGGTTTCCAACCCTTCCACATTCATGCACCAGAAAATTTGGCAAAAAGAAAGTAATTTAGTTCTCAACAAGGTTTGAACTCACACCCATGCACATACCAAACCAAGGCCAAACCATTCAACCAATCCAGATTTCATGATAAATCCTACAATTTTAAGAATTTACCATGACAACACGCATCTAATATAAAACACACAAAAACACATAATTTAAATAACATCCAAGTGGCACACATAGGACTCGAACCCAAGTCCTCACACCCAATTAAAGTACTCTCAACCATTTGAGCTAGTACTTTTCCACGTCATAGCTCCTCGCATTTATTGCTTTAAATATTCTCATTATCCGTCCTAATTAAATAATTAATTAAATAACTATTTAATTTTCCCGGATCTTACAAAACGCACAAGAGAAGAGACACCATGATAGAGAGCGAACGTTGGCACCCCAATCCGGCCACAGGTTCAAAGACTCTAGGCAGCCGAAATACAGCAGGTACACGCCCTTTGTGTCCAACAGAGCCAGAATTCTGGAGGAAGCATTGAACACCGATCTAATAACAACCCCTCGAAGGGCTCCGACTCCCCCGAACGCCGATACCACAAAGCATTGTCGGTATCACCAAAATTATGGGCATACAACGGAAGAATGTTTTACCTTGAAAGAAAAAATCGAGGAACTGATACAGGCGGGACAAAAAAGGAAGGAGTGGATCTTTGACAAAAGTACAGACGAACAAACCTTAGAATGGAAAGAGCTGACCTTTAACAAAGACATAGAAGAACAATCTCAGCCAATAAGGAAAGAACCGATGCGTGCAACCTCAGTCGGAAAGGGAAAGAATCGATCATCGAATACAAACGGCCCACAAATATTAATAACAGGTCCATTAAGAAATTAATATAAATTAAGGCCTAGTGAACAGGTAAAGGTACGCTTTCCTCACTAACCAATTACACTTCATATCAATCACTCTCTGACTTGAGCTGCTTGCAGGTACCCCCACCCCGGAGTGCAGACGACAGGGAGATCTAGGAGGAGTCCAGGGAGGAACAGGAGGAAGTTCGACACAGAGAGTTCTTAAGATCGTCTGGTTCCGCACCGAAATAATATCGATCAGGTACAAAACTTAATAAAACTCGGTTGAAAGAACTAGATTCATGATTTTTAAGGTTAAGAGACTAAATTTAATCGAAATTTAAATGAAAAATTAATTTTAATTTTTATTAAAAGTTAAAAGTTATCCTTTTATTATTCTTATAAATATCCAAATTTATTTTAATATGAAAAATAAAATGAGATGAAAGTAAATAACTATTTTTAAAAACAACTTCCATCCACAGGAATAGATTCTCGCTCTTGAATACAAGAAAAGAAATGAATAATTTAGATTTAAGAAATAAACTATGTTTAACAATTTTTCTAAAATTCGGAAGGAATAACAGTATTCGATTTCCGCAAATATTTATTTATGTAAATCTTGAAACAACAGTCTTTCACATTATTACATGAAGATTTATTGATTTTGTTAATAATTAATTTTTATTATAAAATTTGATTGACTAAATTCAGTATCACACACATATCTTGTCAACATTATTATCTTCTTTCACTAAGTTGGAAAGTGACATCTTATTTCCCCTTTTTTTCTGTATTATTTAAACTTCGATAAATAATATTTTAAAAAAACATTTCTTATATAATACGTCAAATATGTATATAGTTTTTAATTTAATGAAGCTGTTGAAGGTGACATTGTATTAGGAACATCAAGAGAAGGAACAAAAGAATATGAACGCTTTGAAAATGTGGTGATTCGTGAATACCCAATGAACGAGTGAGTGGTTGTTCTTCTTCGTTTCTTGAACTTTAATCTTGTTTCTCACAATACCACACTTTTTTCACAGTTTCTGAACCGCACAAACCCCAACGCACACCATCATCGCAACACAGCACCAAACAATGCCGACGGGGCTACCGGCGGCGAACACCGTCGTCGCGAGCGACGACGAGGGCTGGGTGTGGGCGCAGATCAAGGCGGAGGCACGCCGCGACGCCGAGTCGGAGCCGGCGCTGGCGAGCTATCTGTACTCGACGATCCTCTCGCACTCCTCTCTCGAACGTTCTCTCTCGTTCCACCTCGGGAACAAGCTCTGTTCTTCTACGCTACTCTCCACTCTCCTCTACGACCTCTTCCTCAACGCCTTCTCCTCCGACCCCTCCCTCCGCTCCGCCGCCGTCGCGGACCTCCGCGCCGCGCGCGAACGTGACCCTGCCTGCGTCTCCTACTCTCACTGCCTTCTCAATTACAAAGGCTTCCTCGCCTGCCAGGTCCAATTCCTAATTCCCCCTCAATTCTAGGGTTCTGAATGCTTCTGTTCTAGGTTTTTTTGCTAATTCAGTTTAATTGCCATGCACATCATCATCCATTGAGAAATCATGTATGAGTAACTTGCGACGGACTTATTGTTGAAGTTGATAAACTTATCGTAAATAACGATTTCTGGTTTGATATATTATAGATTGATTTAGTTTTGATTAATTGCGGTTTATGCTTTTGATTAGTTGAGTTTTAATTTTGATTGTACTGTCACGACGATTATAAAGTTCACAAATTTATCTGACATGACGATTTCTGGGTTGACTATTCATTATCATTTCTGATTAGATTATAATTTCTGATTGTCAGACATGACAATGACAATTTCTGGGGTGCAATTGACATCAATACAAAGACTATATTTACTCTTGTTAATTATTGAATCTTAGGGTTGATTATTTGTGTGGCTGGGATTTGCAGGCGCACCGTGTGGCACACCTGTTGTGGCGGCAATCGCGGCGGCCGTTGGCATTGGCACTGCATTCTCGGATTGCTGATGTGTTTGCGGTGGATATTCACCCGGCGGCGAGGATTGGGAAGGGGATTCTGTTTGATCATGCCACCGGGGTGGTGGTGGGGGAGACGGCGGTGATTGGGAACAATGTGTCGATTCTGCACCATGTTACGCTGGGCGGGACTGGCAAGGTTGGTGGTGACAGGCATCCCAAGATTGGGGATGGGGTGCTTATTGGTGCTGGTGCTACAATTCTGGGAAATATTAAGATCGGGGAAGGTGCAAAGGTTGGTGCTGGCTCGGTGGTTTTGATCGACGTGCCGGCGAGGACCACCGCAGTTGGGAACCCGGCGAGGTTGGTCGGTGGGAAGGAGACACCCTCTAAGCATGAGGATGTGCCTGGGGAGTCCATGGACCATACTTCCTTTATCTCTGAGTGGTCAGATTATATCATTTGAATTTCTAAGGTTAATCAATTAGTTAATGAATACTCCGAATGAAATACTATGTTCTGTTGTTCTAAAGTTTTGTAATTTTGTATGTTGGATTGAGATTTTGTAGCCTACACTCTGGAAAGTGAACCTGTAATTGGGTCAAATAAGGGCATGAGCAGCTGTATGAAAAATTTGATCACTGCTTAGTATATTGTATTTATTGTGAGTTGAAGTTTTGGCTTGCTTTTTGTTTTTGTACAGAACTCAGTTTTAAGTCCTAAATTTTCTTAACTTTTTCGGTGTATGCTCAAGGATTATAATATATGATGGTATTTATGCAGTTATTGGTATTTCCTATTACTGAAATTTCGTAACAGAGGAAACTGTCATTAATTTTCTTCACGCTCTCAACTCGTGTATGTGTTCTCTGTGTTTGACAAAAAAGAGACCTTAGAATCAATCTTTTTGAAAGTAAATTTGATTTTTGTTTGACGAACCAAACAAGCACATAGGAAAAACACGAGTAGCCAGTAAGTAGTTTCTGTTCTGTTTAGTGTGTCTCTCTCTAGCTAGCTTTATTTTGTTCAATTATCTTTTATCATTTAATTACTATTTTTTTCATCTTTATGACTAAAGTTTTAATTTAAGTCTCAAAATTGTACGTTTTTATTTTTTTAATAATTAATTATTAAATAACTAATGGGGTGATATACTCTAAAAGTTATATATATTTTGTTTTTTTAATTGACTATCAAAGTGTGACCAGTGACTCATGTGAGACAATTTTTACAACTAGATGGAATATAAATAAGGCTTAAAAGTCAGAGGGTAACGATATGCCAATAAATTAAGTAAAAATACTCTATTAAATTACTTTTGTTTAATTTATCATATTGATTTTCTTACGTTTAAAAATACCTGAATAGTGGTAAAATAACTAAATGAGAAAAATAGATGAATTTGAGGTACGTATAATTTTAAAACTGAGATAGTAAAATTTGTGGAATTGAAAATTCTACAGAAATTACAAAAATACAAAATTTCATGGCAGAATATACTTTTTAAGGCTATCTAATTTTAGACAATTTACATATAAATAAAATAATATCATAAATATTATCTTTTATATTCTAATGCCATCCTACAAAATCTTTAAACCTCATAATTACATGTGTAACACCCAATTTCAACTATTATGTGTTAAGTTAAAAACAAAACTAACCAAACCAACATTGTTGCAACTTCCTAGTTGAGGTTGGATTTCATTTCCAAATGGACTATGTTCTCTGGTTACATAGTTTTTCTGAAGTATCAGATCATGTTCTCATATGCAACTCAATACAAAGACGAAGATCAGAGTTTACTCTTTTCGATGTGGGACAAACCTTCTCAATCGGAAAACTAAAACGTAAAATGATCAAATACAAATTAGCAAGAAAGTTGTATCAGTATCATTCACCAACTTTTGCAACACGCGAGGCTCTCAAAATAGCGAAGAAAATGATCTGATTAGTATCTCCAAAAATATAGCGTAGCATCAGGAAGAGAACTCCACAAAAATAGCATGCGGTCTCAATTATTGATTGCGCAGCCATAGATATTCTTGCACTAAATTTTCTCCATCTTCTTCACGTAACCAAAACAAGATAAACAGGAAAATATATGAACCCCAAAGACCATGACAATGTCGTTAACCCATAGCTGCATGCAACATGAGCTCTCAGTCACAACAACAGCAACAAGGAAAACACAAGAACCGAGAAGAGGAAGAGGAGGAAGAAGAAAACCATTTGTTACAATCAGAATGCGAGACAATACCGTTATCCTCACCAGACGTATTACTCTCAAACTGGGAACATGCAGACAAAGAAAAACAAGAAGAGGAGAAAGACGCGGTGTATGCAGCGAAGGACAAGGTGCAGATATTTGACTTGGAGGCTTCCGGCAGCGCAGGGTCCACGGCGGTGCCGCCGTTTTCGTGGAGGAAGCTGTGGCTGTTCACGGGGCCAGGGTTGTTGATGAGCGTGGCGTTTTTGGACCCGGGGAACCTTGAAGGGGACCTTCAAGCTGGTGCAATTGCAGGGTACTCCTTGCTTTGGTTGCTGATGTGGTCCACCATCATGGGGTTGGTGATACAGCTTCTGTCGGCGAGGCTCGGGGTGGCGACCGGGCGGCACCTGGCGGAGCTTTGCAGGGAGGAGTACTCCAATTGGGCTAGGTTGGTGCTGTGGATCTTGGCTGAGATGGCTCTCATTGCTGCTGATATTCAAGAGGTTATTGGCAGTGCCATTGCTTTCAAGATTCTTAGCCATGGCCTTATCCCCATTTGGGCTGGTGTGGTTATCACAGCCACGGATTGGTAAGCTTATCAGATTCAGTAATATCATGTAATTAATGTGGAAAAAGGAACAAGGAGTAATTAATAGCAGATTCTAAACATACTTTTGTATTATATATGTGTTGTCTGGGTATTATATATGTATATGACTTGTGTTAAGGTTTTTTTGTATTCTTGATTGTTAAAGTTCTCAGATCATACCATAACATCAGTTTCACTGTTTTTAATTCTGCATTTTTTGTGTCTGGTGGAACAGTTTCTTCTTTCTATTTCTGGAGAACTATGGAGTGAGGAAGTTGGAAGGGGTTTTCGCAGTTTTCATTGGAACTATGGGCCTTTCTTTTGCGTGGATGTTCTTTGATACAAAACCCAGTGAAGAAGAACTAATGATGGGTAGAAATTTATCAAACAACATAGTTTGAGCACATTCATTTGATTATATGATGTAAAAACACACTAGTATTATTAACAGTGTCTTTTGAATGATTACAATTCATTCTTATTTCCAATGTCCAAAAACATGTTACCACTGATCTTCATATGTCTCTCCATATTGGTGCTTCATGCAGGTCTCTTAATCCCAAGACTTAGTTCAAAAACTCTTCGCCAGGCGGTGGAAATTGTGGGGTGTGTGATAACCCCACATAACGTGTTCCTCCATTCTGCATTGGTACAATCAAGGGACATTGATATCCGAAACAAAGGGCAGGTTCAAGAGGCTCTCAACTACTACTCCATTGAGTCTTCAGTTGCACTTTTAGTGACACTGTTGATAAATCTATCTGTGATAACAGTTTTTGCCAGAGTTTTCTATGGCACAGAACAGGCCAATGGCATAGGGTTGGTAAATGCAGGGCAATATCTTGAGGAAAGGTATGGGGGAGGGTTGTTTCCAATTTTGTATATATGGGGTATTGGTTTATTAGCAGCAGGGCAAAGTAGTACCATAACTGGCACTTATGCTGGCCAGTTTATAACAGAGGGTTTTCTTAAGCTCAATATAAAGAAATGGTTGAGGGCATTGATCACTAGAAGTTGTGCAATTGTTCCAACTATGATTTGTGCTATTGTTTTTAATACATCAGAAAGTTCATTGGATACCTTGAACGAATGGCTTAATGTGGTGCAAGCAATTCAGATTCCCTTTGCTCTTATCCCCCTTCTTACTTTGGTGTCCAAAGAGGAGGTCATGGGAACCTTCAGAATAGGGCCTATAGTAGAGGTAACCTCTGCATAACACTTTAGTTATCTGTTTATCCAATTTTTTTTACTTGGTAATTGTTGTTATGATGCTGTAAGTTTCAAATACCAAGAATTTGATAACCATGCAAAGAAAAATGTAAGACTCTTCATACCCTTTTAGCTCTAAATTCATTCTTCAAAAGCTACTAAGTTCTCTACTGATATAAAGGACTTAATGCCAAACTTGAGTCATGCATGGCGATGCTGGCAAGTTTTGCCAAACAATTTTGTTGTGCCTGTAATCAGTTTTCAGTGGCAAAAAAGGAAATGGCAGATTAATGAAGCCTCAGTTGGCTATTTCACATGATTTGAGGATACTTCTTTTTCCCTGCCATAGAAATTCTCTGAACATGACAGAATGATTTCAGTTTAATACAATACTAATGAGATCTTAGCTTAATTTTAAAAAGAGATTACTATCATTTTCAATCCAAAATCTCAAGGCAATAGATTTATTGGTCTTCTACCTTGTATGTTGCTCAACTTTTTCACTTTTACCTAATATGAGACTTAGAGTCACACTTAGATTCTCAATGTTATGAACACAAAAACATCTCATAATGATTTTGTATTGGTTTCTGAGTTAAGTTCCATACTTAGCTCTTAACTTTGTTGATTTACTGATGCAGAAAGTGGCTTGGAGTGTGGCTGTGCTGGTAATACTGGTTTATGGATATATGTTATTAGATTTCTTCCTGGATGAAGTAGATGGAGTATTGTTTGGTTTTCTGGTGTGCCTTGGTGCTGCAGCATGGATTTCATTCATTGTATATTTGGTTCAACACAGTGGTGCCATTCCTTCACTCATGATGAGGTCCCCTAATTCAAGAGGTTTTTTCTCTCTTTCTAGGAACTAACCTTGCAAATCCAAACCATTTTTGGGGGCTAAAATGTAAAGGAAAGAGTGTTGATAATGTATTCCAAAAGGAAGCATTGTTACAACAGAACCATCTCTGAACTTGGAAAAGAATGTAACTGAAACACTATACTTTGACACTGTCTTCTTTGAAACCGAGAACTCACTCTTCATGCACATGATTAAGGTATCATTATGGTGATATAATTAAGAAACTTTTGTTAATTAAGCTCTGCAAGATTCATTTGTAGGGAAGTTAGAATAAACCATTTGTATAGGATGTAATATTTAGTCAAATAGATTTGTTTTTGCAGTATCATTGGATATGATCACTTTCAATTTGTACCTGTGATTATATCCAAAGAAATATAATTGTATTGTTATCCTCTCATTTCAGCTTTGCTGATAGTTATTATTTGTTAATTTTTCTCACTTAACGTGACATATAAATAGAACTAAGATAGTTTCCAATATCTTAGAAAGTTGGTTTAAGGTTAAACACGGTTTTTAACAAAAATTACTATTTAATTAAATGAAAATTTGTATTTATTATGAGATTCAATATTCTCTCTAGTTTTAGAATAAACATCATTTTCTCCTCTTACATTTTCAATAAAGTTATACAAGCTTTAAGATATCGTTTAACAAAAACTTAAATAAAACTTATGAAAATTAAAAAATTTAAAACATCAAAAATTAAAGAATTTTTAATAAATAAAAATATAAGGGGACTAAGCATCATGCTACAATCTGAAAAAGAAAATCGTAACTTCAAAGTATAATGATTTATACTTTCTTCTTCTTGTCCACACAACACACATTGTGCATTCTACTTGCATCCCTCTTTTCTGCAAATTGTTTTTCTTTGGAATTATCCTTTTATAAGAGGGAGGCCAATGTGTATTTAAACATATAGCTGATCAAATATATATATATATATATATATATATATATATATATATATATATATATATATATATATATATATATAAATGGGAACTAACAAATAGCAACTTCTTCAATTAAATACTATATATCACACACTTCAATTCAAAAAAATTTATCTACAAAAGGTAAAAACACTTACGTGTCATGCTCTCATGATTTTGGCACTTCGTAAAAAAATTCAAAAACAAAATCAATTATTTCTCTCCACGTATCCCACCGCTTCTTTTTCCTCTCTCTCCACTTTCAAATTTCAGATTCAATTCTCTCTCTTAAACCTCTTCTCTCTCTTTTTGACTTTTCGTTTCTCATTCTCGCTTCATCTTCTTCTCATTCTCATTCTCACTTTCTCATTATTTGTTGCAGGACTTTCTTTTGATTTTCTCCGCTCTTTCTCAGTCCATCGAAATAGCATGGACTCCACCTAATGTTCATCTTCAGATCTCTTTGTGTTTTTGCTTCTTTTGTAATATTTGTTTGTTTTAGTTCTTTTTTAGAATTTTTGTCAGATGAATGAGCTCAGTAGAAGTTGGGTAACGTCCACATTTCTTTTTTTTTTATCTAGATCTGTTTTTTTTTTCGAGTTTCTGAAGGAAAGAGTTCATCTTCATCTTCTTCTTATATTTGTACCCACTTTCTGTTGATGCTTTTTTTTTTTTTTTTAAGGCTTT
>Ga0214544_1012305_pt1 | contig 11235 bp, 5 predicted proteins | sample CNSS3metaG_FD_160074 | JGI IMG/M metagenome (GOLD analysis project Ga0214544, IMG submission 160074) | Root nodule microbial communities from cowpea collected in UCLA plant growth center, Los Angeles, California, USA - CNSS3 | ecosystem: Host-associated > Plants > Roots > Nodule | place: USA...
CTTATTTCTCTTCTAATTCCTCAATACCACATAATACCTAGCTAGCATATTTGCTTGTTATTGTACTTTGTTTTCTCTCATTTCTATTCCTAACATACCTATATATATATATATATATATATATATATATATCGTATCATTAGAGTTAGAATTTAACCTTACTAAGTTCTTTTCTTCAATTTAACATTGCGGAAGTGTGAATAATTTTATTAAGAAATTGCATCGATTACTAAAAAGATTACTTTAATTTTCATTTATTTTAGATAAATTTCTCATTAAAAAATTATAAAATTAAATTCAATAATTGACAGAAGTTTAAAAGATTGTAGATGTCATTTTTTAGAAAAAATAAATAAATTCTCCAATATAAAAAATTAAGTACATGATTTATTTTTTAAGAAAAGAATCAATCTATTTTATTTTAAATTTGTCTAGATAAATTTATTTAAAAATTCCTTAACAACCCAGGCGTTGTTTGTTTAAATAAAAATCGGAATGAACCAAATGAAAAAAACAAATAAAAACTTTGGTCATTCGTAGATGAAAATAAAGTCCATCCAAGCTACCTATGAAATTCAATGTTGAAGTTAATGTTGGTTGCCTTTCTTTATAAATGAAGCATCCTTTAAAAACTCTACCATAAATGTTTTAGTTTTGTCTTTAACAAACTAGTAATTTGTTATAACGTAAAAAATAATAAATAAATAAAATTAATTGATATAAAAATATTTTCCATATAATCTACCAATCTCTCTTCACTTTTTTTTTTCATCCAAAAAAATTGACATTCATTCTGACTGAAAGTTTATAATTTGAATTAAATTCGTACAAAATATCCAATAATTTACGTTTTTAAGCTTTTATATTTAGATACTGATATTTTGATACTATTATCTTTTTACTATCCTTGACATTATCGTTTATAATTTTTTATTTTTTTTATTTTTTTTAAATATAAAAGTTAATTTTTGTTACTATTTTAATTTTATACAGGTTGTCAGGTCGTCAAAATGATGTCAAAACATTTTTTTTATATATTTTTAAAAAATCTCACGTGTCACGACAAAATTAAAAGGATAACCATGAATCTTGTTTTGTGCATGTTTTGACTTTTGAGTAGTTAATGTTGTGAGACCAAAAAGAAGAATAATAAAAGTCTTCGGTGACTGCATGAGAGCACGAGAAAAAGAAAGTTTATTCTTTTTTCTTTCCATGATGGCTACATTCACCGGTTACCCATTAACACAATTAAATATAAATATATTATATTTATATTACTAAAAATCACTCACCATACCATTGTTTAAGGAATTATGAATGTAAAAAAAATAAAATCTTACATATAGAGTATTTAATTAACTGCATCTTTGAGTTTAATTCATATGCACAACTATTCTTACACAAATAGCACTTTAATAAAACTCTATCATTTTACAACACATTTCTATTTCTATAATGAGAAGAAAATAAAATCTCACTAAATATATAATAATGGTATATAAATTAAACTCAAGAAACAAGTGCATGTTACAGGTGTGTGAGGTTGAAAATTCACACCAAAGCAGCCTTTACGACGTCGTTTGCAAGCTTGCTACTGCGGCAGCCCAAGACCATAGTAATTGACTTCAAAATCTTCCACATCCCCTTGCAGCTTCTCTTCTTCCCCTTCACGGCGTCTTCTCCGCCGTCTTCAGCCGCCGGAAACATCGTCGCCGGTCCCCTCCGGCTCTGTCTGTTTCTGATGTCTCTCAGCTCCATCTCAGTAGTACCAGACAACTTGGACATCCCGAACATAAACAAAAACCACCGAGACTTGGTGGTGCACCTCACCAGAGACACCTTCCCCGTCGACGTGTAGTCACATGAAAAACTCTTTGAACCGCGTTTTTGAATACCCTTTTGCACGTTCCTGCTGCGTGCAGTGCTATTGCATTCATCAACTTGCGGAGGATTAATATCCTTGAAGGGAATGAGTTTTCCGCAGAAGATTATGTTCTCTGCAGCTGCAATGTTACTCGAAGAGTTGAATTCTTCACTGAAGAACTCAAACAGATTATCCTCATCATCATCACCGTCATCACCAAAGCTTTTTTCATCTTCTTTGGAGAAATCACCACGCCATTTATCTGAACTGGAGGCACTGTAAATAGGAAGGTCACAGAGAGAGAGGGTTTCTTCTTCCTCTTCGAATGGATCTACCTGCAGTAGGGTGGTTTCTTCATTTCCTACTTCTTGATCTGAGTGAAACTCTTTAACCGCCATCGGTGTAGGAAAGAAACAAAAGGGAATATATGAACACAGAGAGTGAATAATATTTCTTTTTTCTAAGGGTTTTGTTTGCTGCTTATGAGTGTCTTGATCTGTTCAATGTTCTGTATATATATACGGAATAGATTTAGAGAGGAGAGAGAGAAGTTAAAGGTAATGATACAGACATAAAGTCGATATCATCTAGATGAAAAAAGAAATAAAAAAATAAGAATAAATTTTAGAGATCATTGATTTAAGCGTCTAGAAGCGCAGGCTGAAAGTGAAAAAAGGGAGGTATTATAATATTGATTATTATTATTATAATTATTATTATTCAGAGTGCTTCTAGATGAAACTGTGCATATGCATGGAGATATAAGAATTCTCTGATTCCAGAATTTTGTTATTAGTTTAATGGAGGCTGCTTTAGGATGTGTCCACATGTCTGAGTTAAGTTTGTGTTTGGCCATATTTGTGTGTTGAAGTCAATACCAAGGTCCCATAAGCTGCACTTAATTTACTGTTCATGTTTGTGGAGCCGGCATGTTCAGCTAAAGCAGTTTAAACACTCTTCTGTCTTTTTTGCTTTTTTTGCTTACACTCAATCTTGTGCATTGAAATAGACTTGTTTTTTGTTGTTTTCTGGGGACAAACACTTGTTTTTATTTTATCTGTGACTCATTGCTATGTGGCCTAAATATTTAGGGTTTGAAACTCAAGCAAAACATGGCAGAGAATTGGGACTGCTGTTTGCTTTTCCTTTGCAATAATTAATAACTTTGGTTTGGAGCTTCTGAAACATGGTAAAGATCTAGTGTATTGTTAATTACTTATGATAATTTAGTGGATTAATTAAATAAGGATTATCTCGAAACAAATAAAAACGAGAAACATTCATTTTATTCGGGTTAGAACATTTTTAAAGTGTTCTGTTATTAATTTAATTTAATTTTTATTGATAAAAAAAATTCTGGTGTGAGAATTTTGTTAAGATTTAATTTGGTTCAGAAATTAATTAAAATTGGTAAAATCTTTATCCTATGAAATTTTTGTGGAAAAAAATATATATATTCTTCTAGAACTTATTTTTTTATAATTATTTTCAAACCGTGTCCAATTAATTTATGAGAACGTTCCTAAGTCAGAGGAATAGAATGGATTTTTATTTTTTTTGTAAAGGATAGTGTGTTATGACTCGTCCTCTGTTGAGTTTGAACAGTGGTGAATTTTAAATATATAAAAGTTAGTTAAGTTTTGACCCTTTTTTCATGATGAAATTATACTTTTCATGAAAATTTAAGTTAAATAATATTAAAGGAAACTTCATACTATAAATCACCTTGTACGTGTATCTATAGCAGACACTAATTCTCTTTAACACAAATGGAAATCTCCCTCTTGAAAAATATAGAGTTTAGGAAGGAAAAAAAAAAAAACTATGTACATTTCACACTCTCGTCCAATTATAAATAATCATGTATAGTAAATAAACAGTCTTTTACAATATTCTCTTAAAACTTATTATACTAATATTTTTGTGATCGTTTAATTATTAGTAAATATCCACTAAAATTTTGTAAAATTAATACTAACGAGTATTTGGTGTATTATTTAGAAACTTCATAAAACACTTAGCCTGATAAAACAAATTACAAAAGATTCAAATAAATGAAGAAATAAGAGTTAGATCCATAGTAGTAAAGTAACACTTTGTCTTGAATATCTATCACCTTCTTAGAGAAAATTTAGAGAATTTGGAGTTTTAGAGAAATATAATTTTAATAAAATAAAAATTGAACGTGTATTTAATATTTATAATTATTTTCATTTTATCTATTTTTAACTTATCTCTAAAAACTTCAAATTATATATTGTATAATATTTTTTTCATCTTTTTAAAAACATTAAAAAGATATACAAACCTTTTTGTCTCTTTTTATATATACTCTTCGTTTGATGAAGTATTTCTCATTTTTTTCAAGATTATAATTAGGAGATAATAATTACTAGTATTCTATTTTAATTTAAAAGTGGAGTAATATGCCACCCAAGTTGAGTTTTTCTGGTGGTGAGCAAAAATGAATTTTGGAACTCAACTGATATCTTTTACAACATCTCAGTGTATATGTTTTATTATTATTTGAATGAAACCATATTAATTTCGTTTAGGACAATTCTTATTTTTTAACTCAAATCTTTTACTTTCTCATTTAAATTAGTATCAATCAATGATTAATGTATTATTATGTTTTAAAAAAGAATTACAGTAAATTACGTCAAAAAGTAAATTATATAAATTTAAAAAGACGAGAGTGGTAATATAATTTTCTTTTGGTTTAATCACATTATTTGTCACTAATGACTTTATTTTGGCATTTATTATAACAAATTTTCTCGATCTATGTGGAACTTGAGAACTAGACCTATCTAACCCACTACTTCATTCCGTCTATGACTAACGAAACGTGTCCAAATTTTTATTATACTATTCAATAATATAATTTTTAAAGATAGATAATGTTGTATGAATAATTTTGAAAAAAATTATGGTGGGAAAAGAAAATGCTTTCGATTCGCTTTTTGTGTTGTTGCTTAATTATCGGTTTCAAAAGTAAAAATCAAATAATTTCATGTTTTTTAACGACAAAGAAAATAAGTTAATCTTTTATTTTCTTTCTTGTAGGGTATATAAAAACAATAAGAATATTTATCTTTTTCATATTTTTCAACTTACCGTTAAATAAATATAAGGTCGTAAAGTAGCACCGACAATTCCAAAAGTAATAAGAAAGGAGGGTGGCGGAGCAGTGCAACATCGTGCTTGCTTAAGGATTAAAAAAGCTATGAATAAGCAAATAAGATTTCGGATAAAGTTTTGGGATATTTAATTGTGATATTTACTTTAACCATGCGAAATTATAAAGTTAATTAGCACTCTCTTTTTTTCGGCGCTTTCTTTATCGTTGACTAATATTATTTTAAAATTCAATACTCTTTTTAAATTATTCAGTTACGATTATTGACATAAGTTAATATAAATTTTGGTTATATAATACCAAGTTTATAAATATTAAAGCATACTTGATGTAAAATGAAATTCTATGTTATTAGGCAAAACTTTTAATTATTAGTTATCGATGAGTACGCAACTATTTTGATCTAAAAGTGTAACATCAAACATAATTTAGGTCATATTAATAAATTTTTCATCCTTAATAATTATTTTGCTATGAATTCACTATTAGATTTTGATTTGAGCCACCTAAACTTCGTTACGTGATAATTATGTAACTCGCAACAAAATATGTATGTTTTGTAATAAAAGTGTTGTGAACTTCTTTTAACCACATTATTCTATGAAATTATTTATAACTTTATTGGTGAATGAAATCGGGTGAGCCAGATTCTTAATAGGTTTAATATATTTTTTGTCGGTATGAAAATTTGTAATTTTTTTTAACTCATTATCCGATTTGAATTCATAGTAAGTCATATTAGTTATTTAAGATATTATGTTTATTATGCAACTTAATTAGTTATATTATATTTATCTTAGTTAAACATAATAATCTAAAAAGGTTACAAATTGAAAACTATATGTAGCATAATATATTACCTAATTTTGTTGAATAATATTAAATTATTAAGTCATTGTTTTTAATATGTACTGGCGTAAACAAAAGTGCTGTTGTTGGCGTAAACAAAGGTGCTGTTGTGCGTGCCTGTGTGTATGTATTTTTTGAATTATATTAATAATTGATGATATTGTAATGTTATTAAGTTAATAAACAAAATAAAAGTATATTTATAAAAAATAAAATAAAATGTATGAAGAAAATATGAGAAAAATAACTGTTAATGAATAGTAGGAGAAAAAATAAGGAGATAAGTAAATAATTTTATTAAAACTTATAAAAATAACCACTAATTTTTAAAAATTTAATAAATAATTAAATTATAAAGGGTAAAGTTGGAATTATGAAATATGGACACACAAAAATAAATCCCTTTATGTATAGTTATAGATGCATATATATAGCTAGAGATACGTGATTGTTGTAAAAATAGTAGTCTTCAACAGGAATTTTTGGAAAGATTTATTCTGTTTCCTCTTGTGAAAGTTTAAATTCATCATTTTTTATACTACATCTTAAATCGAATATAAATTCAAAAACTTATTCCACAACTATACATATACTATATTTGTTTTAAATACGACACATATTCAATATTTTGATTTTATTTCAAAAATAATAAAATACGATGTGATATATATATATATATATATATATATATATATATTAAAAAATGTATAAAAATTTAAAAAATATAATAAATGTGATTGTTATTATGTAAACCCAATTTAAAATTATATGTATTAAATTTATCAATATAAATAATTATAAATTATTGTAATAAAAGTACTCATCTTTTATACATTATATATTTCGTTGATAAAAATCGATAAAATATTCTAAAATACTGGTACAAACACATTTAAATACAAATTCGTGATTCAAATTGGAATATCGATTCATCGTTGTTTTATAATAATGTTTTTCACACATAAAATACAAATCTATTAAAAATTTGGATTCAAATGTAAAACAATTTAAAGACCCAAAATGATCATATCCAACTTCATAACTTTTCATTCTTCATCCCCAAATATACATTATTATATTTTTGGGTTAATTATATCATTAATCCTTAAACTATTGATATTTTTTGTTTTAGTCCCTCATTCCATGTCCCTTTCGTTTTACAACTCATGAATTTAATCTGAATATTCTAATGAGTTTATTTGGTATTAGTATAATTGTAGGACTAATATTTAAATAGGTATTATTATTTTGACATACAATAAAATTTTGTACATAGGTTACATTTATTATTTTACTCTTTAATTTTTTTTCTTCTTTTGCAAATATAAAATTATTTTTTTTAACGAATAAAATATTTTAAAAATAAAATTTCAAAGCACTTAATATAAAAAAAATCACTCATTTAAATATTTAATTAGTAGGATGGAACCTACTTTCATTTTGATATCTTAAATAACTTACAAAATTAAGTATTGATATTTATATTAAAATATAATGATAAAATTCATTAATTAAATTAACGACTTTGTTAATGTTGTCTGAAATAGATTTAATTAAGATATTTTTTTAAAAAATAAAACTAAATTAACACATTTTTTTTAGAAATAGATATCAAACTAAAATATCTTAACAAAAATAATACGATCTTACTAATTAAATCCTTATTTAAATTAGAAAAGGTTTTCTATCATTAGTAACAACCCTAAATCTTTTTTTATCTTGTGCCGTCAAAGAAAATAAACCAACTAGGAATTGGCGTAAAAAGTGACATGATCTTCTACGATTTTTTGCAACACGTACTGTACACATAGGAATATCTAAACCATTAATTACACTCTCTGTTTCTAGATTAACTTATTGACGGCTGAGATTCGGCTATATGGTGTAGACAAAAGAATTGGCCGCAGAGGATCTGGTTTGGCGAGAGGATAGGTTTTCCATCGACGCCACGTCAAAAGAACAGGGATACAACTGGAATAAAGTGCAGAGAGTTAAGGGTAGTACCGTCAACAAAAATTAGCAAGTTGCAGTCTATAAATTCTCGGTCCCTCTTAGTCCAACAATTATCTTTAGTACACTCTCTTCTCGCGGCTAGGGTTTAAGAGCAGCTTCTTTCTCTTCAAGGTTATTTCTTGCTATTCACTTTCCTTTCATTGCTTCCTTCATGTGTTAGCTTTTGTCTTAGTTAATTCCTCGACGTTTACGGAAACGATTGTTATTATCCGATTTGATTTTGGTTCTGCTTTATCTCTCTGCTTAATGGAAATTACCAATCCAAACAGTGCGATTCTCGTGTCAATTCGAATTATTTGTTTTCTTGGTTCTTCATCTATATATATGTTGCTGTCGATCAATTTTTTTACCTGTGTTTGGTGTCTTGCATGGTGGTGTGGGTGCACATATAATCCTCCATCTTCATATCGTATTGTTATTTTAGTTTGAGCCATTACATGCTTCGTATTACAATGAAGTCTATATCTAGTTTTTACTCAATCTTTAATAATTGGGGGTCTTTTTTTCTGAGACATATCCTACCGATTTGAAAATTATTTTTTATTTTTGTCAGTGCCGTGAAGTTTTTGGTGTATGGGTCATCTCATTTCATTTTATCTTTGAGGATTAGGGTTAACGTTTGGGGGGGAAGTATGTGTAATATTTTACTGATTTATTCTGTTCTTGGATGATTGATTGTTGTGTTGATTGGCCAGATCTTAATTGTTTCAATTTAGAGGACTAATGGGTAAAGAGAAGGTTCATATTAACATTGTGGTCATTGGCCATGTGGACTCTGGAAAGTCAACTACCACCGGTCACCTCATCTACAAGCTTGGAGGTATTGACAAGCGTGTGATAGAGAGATTCGAGAAAGAAGCTGCTGAGATGAACAAGAGGTCATTCAAGTATGCCTGGGTTCTTGACAAGCTCAAGGCTGAGCGTGAAAGAGGAATCACCATTGACATTGCTCTCTGGAAGTTTGAGACCACCAAGTACTACTGCACAGTCATTGATGCCCCCGGACACAGGGATTTCATTAAGAATATGATTACTGGGACATCCCAAGCTGACTGCGCTGTTCTTATCATTGATTCCACCACTGGTGGTTTTGAAGCTGGTATCTCCAAGGATGGACAGACTCGTGAACATGCTCTTCTTGCTTTTACTCTTGGTGTTAAGCAGATGATTTGCTGCTGTAACAAGGTATATTACATGGGTACCTTTACCTCCCTGCAATTAAAAGTAAACTTAGTTACTCAGTTGTTTTAAAATTAATTTATTAACGCTTTCATATTTGGTACCTATGAATAGATGGATGCCACTACACCTAAATACTCCAAGGCAAGGTATGATGAAATTGTGAAGGAAGTTTCTTCGTATTTGAAGAAGGTCGGTTACAACCCTGACAAGATCCCTTTTGTTCCCATCTCTGGTTTTGAGGGAGATAACATGATTGAGAGGTCTACCAACCTTGACTGGTATAAGGGTCCAACCCTTCTGGAGGCTCTTGATAATATCAATGAGCCAAAGAGGCCATCAGACAAGCCTCTTAGGTTACCCCTTCAGGATGTGTACAAGATTGGAGGAATTGGAACCGTACCTGTTGGACGTGTTGAAACTGGTGTGTTGAAACCTGGAATGGTTGTTACCTTTGCACCAACTGGACTGACAACTGAAGTTAAGTCCGTGGAGATGCACCACGAAGCACTCACTGAGGCTCTTCCCGGTGACAATGTGGGATTCAACGTGAAGAATGTTGCTGTGAAGGATCTGAAGCGTGGTTTCGTTGCCTCAAACTCCAAGGATGATCCTGCCAAGGAGGCTGCTAATTTCACGTCCCAAGTTATCATCATGAATCACCCTGGGCAGATTGGAAATGGCTATGCACCTGTTCTTGACTGCCACACCTCCCACATTGCCGTGAAGTTTGCCGAACTCGTGACCAAGATTGACAGGCGATCTGGTAAAGAGCTGGAGAAGGAGCCCAAATTCCTGAAGAACGGAGATGCTGGTTTTGTGAAGATGATTCCCACTAAGCCCATGGTGGTTGAAACCTTCTCTGAATATCCTCCACTTGGTCGTTTTGCTGTGAGAGACATGCGTCAAACTGTGGCTGTGGGAGTCATCAAGAGCGTGGAGAAGAAGGACCCTACTGGAGCTAAAGTCACCAAGGCTGCACAGAAGAAGAAATAAATTGCGCAGGGTCTATCAAGAAATCTGTTATTATGCCTGTGATAAATGGTGTCTTCTTGTAGACGCTGTTATTTTTCGTGTCAGGATATTGTTTTTCGTATTTTGTTTGAGGTTTTCTCCCTCATCTCTCAAATTTTGTTCTCAGAATTGGGTTCTTGGTCGATGGGGGCAGGGTTTAGACTTTTTTTTTTTTTTTTTGCCTTTTTTTTTGTGTAATGTGTTTTTGTGAGAACGTTTATAATTTGGTAAGCTACAGTGATATTTAGGACGAGCCCTATAAAGTTTGGGTTTTGAATGTCATGTTATATTTTGTTCTTATTTTTAGATTAGTTCTATGTGACTAATTTGGTATTTCCTATGGTATATCTGTCTTAATGCTTAATGGGTATACTTGTTCTGGATTTTAAGTTATAATGTATATTTCTAAAATTTTGAACAAGCACTTAACGCTGATCATAACATCGTTTCTACATGAACAAAACTTGAGTGATAATTTTATAATCATTAAAATCCTTATATCAATTATTTTGCTTCGTTAATTGTTAATTTTTTGTTTCTAAATGTGAAAAAATAATTTAGTTCTCTAAATTTGAAAAATGTATCAATCTTGAATTAGCCGTGGTAACTCGATAACATTTATGGTTTAGACTTTTTAACTTGAATTTTAGTTTTTTTGAGAAATAGAAAGTATAAATGGATATTTTTATTAAGATTATAATTTTATTTTAATTGTTCTTATATCGTTGATTTTGCTAAGAGACCTTAAAATTGATTCTTTTAAATAAAAATAGTCATTTTTATCATTAGAGTTCAATAATTCTCGTAGACTTCAATAATTTATTGATGCTTCTCTGTTGATATATATATATATATATATATATATATATATATATATTTTTTAACTATATTTATTTAACTACTTTTAATGTCATTTTTCAATCATATTCTTTTTAGTCACATAACTTAAATTTAATATATATATATATATTTATTTATTTATTTATTTATTTAAATAGATCGAACCAATTCATTTGGACCGACTTATATTAAAATATTATAAAAAATAATTCAGAAAAATAACTAAAATATTTTAATTTTTTAAGTGTTTGACATTTGAAACATATATTTATAAAACAAAATAACAAAACTTTGGTATTTAAATAAATAAAGTGGTTGAATGCTTTGATATATA
>Ga0214544_1012306_pt1 | contig 11234 bp, 12 predicted proteins | sample CNSS3metaG_FD_160074 | JGI IMG/M metagenome (GOLD analysis project Ga0214544, IMG submission 160074) | Root nodule microbial communities from cowpea collected in UCLA plant growth center, Los Angeles, California, USA - CNSS3 | ecosystem: Host-associated > Plants > Roots > Nodule | place: USA...
GGTTTTAGGTGAACCGAGGCATAAAAGTTGCTTCTAATTGCAAAATTGCCACCGCGCCATTATAGGCTTCGGTTTCTTGCCAACCGAGGCCTATAAGGCGAGGTAAAAATACAATTTTGCACTAGTGTTAGGAATGTTGGCACGAGAGAGAATATCAATCCTTACGCCATCTTTTGATCATGTCATTGAAGTTGATCGGGAAATGATATGGCAAGATTTATTGGTAACTAATATTAATGTTATTAAAGTTATACTTTGATTTTGTTGATAATATGATAAATATTATTGATGACATATTCTATATTGCAGCTAACATTTGATATTCCAAATATGCCGACGCTAAGACAAAAATGTTTATCATCGGTGGCTGAGAAATTTTGTGGTTTTAAGACCAAGTTGACGTCAAGGTATGTCTTTGGACATAAAAAGAATGAAAATCCATTGTTGAAATACACTTTGATTGATGAAGACCATGGCGTAGTTTCTTGAGCTTCGAACATCTGAGGGATGGCAGGTATGTTTATTTGAAATCATCAATAGCACAATTGATAATTATGCAAAATTTTAACTAATTCATAAAGTGGGTTTTATATGTTACAGGTAAAGAGGAAAAAGGCTCAAAGCATGAGTGCTCAAAATAAAAACCCGCACATATTATCTCGTGGTGGGTATAGAAAACTTGAAGAGAAGATAATGACAAAAAAGAAAAAATCTAGGCCCCCACCTTCTGAGGGTGAAGATACTGAGCCTCCTTCACCATCATCACATCATCAGAAGTGGAAGTTAGCCCGTTTACGCTCATCGGGCAACTACACTTCTGACTCTGCACGAGAAATTTCTGAGAAAATTGTAAGATACAATTCTTATCTAAATTGCTCGTTCATGTTTTATATTGTATTTTTATTTATAAATATTTTTGTTACATTGTAGGATTCGTTGGTTGAGCAGACCTCCCAAGGAGGATTCATTCCAGAAGGTCGTCATGACATACTTTCTGCTGCAATTAGACGACCTGAGCACCCTGGACGTGTGCGTGGTGCTGGATCAGGAGTCGGCATACGCCAATTTTTTGGTTCCTCCTCTCGTCAGTCTTCATGCAGTCATGGTGCTGATTATGAACAAAGACTAAAGGAAATGATCACGGCGCAGGTGAGAGAAGAACTAATGCGCCAATTTGAGCATTATGGCATTCGTTCGCTAGTGGATCATCCGCCAGAACTAGACCCATTTGTGCCTCCCACTGATAAATTTGTTTTCTATAAGTTATGAATTGAATAAATGATATTTAATAAAGTAATTGAATAACATTAATAAATCGTTGACTCTAATAGGTAGAAGCGGAAAGGGGAGTTGTTCAGCTCCACCCGAGGATGACATGGATGACACTCATCCATGTCAGCTATATATTTGGGATGGTACAAAGAAGACACTAGTGGTTCGTGGAAAAGTATTTGAGGCAGCCACAGTGCTTCATAGCATTGAGTTATCAGAGGATGAGGTTAAGGTCACGGTAGAGGAGGTTCTCATGCCGTATGCTTTAGTTCCTGTGCCAACAGATGAGGTGTATACTGTGGCACATGCATTCCAGTGTTTCCTCGCCTGGCCTAGAGATTTGGTTGATACTAACCCCCTGGTACAGACTCTTAAACCCACAAATATACTACATTTTTAAGTTTACATGTTTATTATATTCAAACTTAAATTATATTCAATTTTAACTGAAATTGCATCAATATAGGAAAAACCTCAATCAAAGAAGATTCTTCTCTCTTGCAGAAATCATAGCTGATAAGCCGATGCAGGTTCCTTGGGATGCTAACATTTTTGGGAGAGATCTTGACATCCTGCTTTACTTGCATTCCTAAGATGTCTTGGAGCTTGCACGGGGACAAGAGGAACTCAATATTACCATTATTCAGTTATGGATGATGTAAGTCTTTTAGTCGTTATATATAGTTATTTGATATATTTATCTATTTACTTATATCAAATCAATTTTTGGTTTAGGTATATGTCTGGTGTCACTGAAACTATGGGGCTGAATGATCTATATGGGTTTATAGACCCCCAACTCACCCATGAAGGCAGCAAGTTTGATGACATCCAAGCATATGTTTCCTTTTTATAGACCCCCAACTCACCCATTTGCAATATTTCCTTTTTATATACTAACTTAACTTAATCTATTATTTTGTAGACATTTAAGAGTCTTGTAGCAATTCCCGCAAAGTCCATCAAGTTTGGTAGGATAGCATGTGCCAAATATATAATTGAAATGTACAATACTATTGATTAGGACATCTATCTTGATTGTACATGATTTGTAATTGTCTTTTAAATGAATTTGAATTGTGGATGCATTATAAAATATCTTGTTATGCCCTATTCTGGTCTGTGCTGGGTGTTGAATAAAATTTGCAGGTTTTAAATGTGGGAATAACACTAAAACATAAATCGCATTAAAAAAAACAACATATTAGGCCTCGGTTCATACCAGAACCGAGGCAAAAAGGTGAAATATGGCCTCGGGTAATACTCCAACCGAGGCCAAAAAAGTGACATATGGCCTCGGGTAATTCTCCAACCGAGGCCTAAAAGTGACATATGGCCTCGGGTACCAGTCCAACCGAGGCCAAAACGTGAGCGAATTTTTTAAAAATGTAAAAACTGAGCACATATGGCTTCGGTTAAGCCAGAAAACCGAGGCAGAAGAGGGTTTCTATGGCCTCGGGTGCCGGGGAACCGAGGCAGAAGAGGGGCTCTATGGCCTCGGGTTGCGACCGAGGCCAAAGGCTATCCTCCTTTGGCCTCGCCCCAATATGCCTAGGTCCGGCAACCGGTGCAGAATATGAAAAATAACTGCTACCAAAAGGCCTTCCTGCACTGGTGAAAGGTGGCCCAATTACAATGGCCGAAATCCACATGTAAACAAATGTTCATCTAGATTTTAATATCTTTTTGATGAGTGCATATTTTTGCCCTCATTCAATGTTTAATTCTGGGTATTTAATTGAATTTGTATGCTTAAAGAGTGATTGAATTAACAATTTTGATAATTAGGCTATTTGAACTTGTGTGATAAAAATGTCTTAAAAAGTGATTTTTAGCTGCATAAATTATTTTTGGATATTTTAACGTTTGTTGATGCAGCTGAAGTTAAGATTATGCTCATTCAAGGTGGGAAAATAAATTGATTAAAGTTACAAACTACTTTTAAATAAGGCTGAAATTAGCAAGTTTTGGAAAAATCACTTCTGCACCCCTAGTTTTTACTTATACACTCCCTTCTTTCTAAATGGGTCTCTCCTAAAACCTATTCTACACCTCCTAATATGTCTATTTACACCCCTCCTACCACTTAATCCTCAACTTTCAAATTAGGCCAACCATATGCTGACACGTGGCATTAATCCTTGCAAGCACATATGCACCAATTAGACACTGCCACGTCATCATCTCCTCCATCTCTCACATGAAACCCTAACCCTAATTTTCTCCTCTCCTTCCATCACCATGGAAGTCGCCACCCTTGTCGGCAGCAAGTTTTCAGCCACCATCGTGCCCAAGTCTACACATCCGTGCAGCTGCCAAGGGAGGGAGAAACATGGAGGCAGAAACTCTAATTCTGGAGAGATAGTCTCTACGCCACGTGTCATCCTATCATTGCACAGTCAAAGTGGTCAAAGCTGGTCAAATATTCAAATCTGGTCAAAGACTGGTCAAACAAGAGGGGTTGAAGTGCAAATATTGATATTTTTGGATGTCTTTGCAAATTTGAACTACAGGATTAAAAATGGCTTATTGAGAAAATTAATGCAAATATTATTTGTTAATAATTTATCAGATATCTTTAAATAATTAATTTATTTAATTATATCATAAATTATTAACCAACTATATTTGTCAAATAGTTTATATCTCTCCAAATATCTTTGAATATTTATCTTTATCTTTATTTTAAAAGATATTTGAGAGGTTTTAGCAACAGAAAAGCTCAGTCCAATTCCTATATAAAGACACCAAGGGAGAAGCATAAAGGACAAGCTCGGGACTTTGGAGTTTTGGAACCCTTAGGGGGGCCTAATTTCGTTTCCTTTCTCTATCTCCATTCTTTTATCTTTATTTTGCATTCATGGAGTTCTAAACATTCTTGGGTTGATTCCATTGTAATTTCATTATGGATTTTGAGGTTACAATGAATTAATTTCTTTATTCTTTTTATTATTGTTGAGGTTTTAATTCATCTATGTCTTTTATCTTTGAATCACGTAAAAAGTAATGATTTTAATTCAATCTATTTTCTTTACTATTGTTTATATCTTATTTTATCTTTTTATCTTTATCCCTCATATTTTTATAATTTTTTTTGACTAACTCTTGTATAGTTTTATAAGAACTAATTTGTTAAAAATCAATTCCGTGTTCGTTGGGATACGACTTAGGGTTACTTTACCTTTTATGTTTTCTTGACTACTATATTAGCAATACTGACGTTGCTATAGTTTAGTAGTATTAATTTGATCGCGTCAACGATAACGTTATCACTTTCTTAGCGCATTTGAAAAGTAGCTTGATTCCATTGGGCCTTGAAGGATCTTGACCATCACTAGTATTTTGAATCTTCTTAAGCTCTCCTTTAGTGATTAGGCCTTTATTTGGGCTTGGACCTTGTTTTGGTATTGGGCCTTGAAATGGGCTTGGGCTAGACCCATGACTTTTGTTGAGTTTGTGTTGGCTCTTCAAAAAATTGAGTGATTCATGATCATTACGAATAATATACTCCTTAGAAACAAGGTAATGTTCCCAAGTATGAAAAGCTCTCACAAGTGCATAAAGCTCTTTGTCATAGGTGAGATAATTATGAGAAGGCCCATTTAATTTTTCACTGAAATAAGCAATGGGGTGGACTTCTTGTAATAACACAACACCTACGCCAACTCCCAAAGCATAACATTCTAGCTCAAAAGTTTTCTCAAAATTTGGAAGGGCTAGAATAAAAGCTTGCGTGAGCTTAGCTTTGATCTCATAAAAAACATGTTGTTGTCTTTCACCCCACACAAAAGAAACATCTTTCTTGACAAGTTCGTTTAAGGGTGAAGCAAGAGTTAAGAAGTTAGGTACGAACCTTCTATAAAAGCTGGCAAGGCCATGAAAACTACGAATTTCCCTAACATTCTTAGGAATAAGCCATTGTTGGACCCCATTTTTGTTGACTACAAAACCTAGGAAGACTACACTATCTACACAAAAAGTGCATTTGTCTATGTTTGCAAAAAGTTGATTGACTCTAAGAATAGAAAGAACATCGCTAAGGTGACCTACGTGACCACTAAGAATTTTACTATACACAGAGATATCATCAAAATAAACTATAATAAACTTACCAATACAATCCCTCAAGACATGATTCATTACGTGCATGAAAGTACTTGGATGGGATGTCTATACTTGATGGTCATGTTGTTGATGGCTATACCATCACAACACATACGCCATTTGCTATCTTTTTTGGGAATCAACAACACCGGAACAACACAAGGACTTAAACTCTTTTGTACCCAACCCTTATCCAAGAGTTCTTGTACTTGAGACTTTATCTCCTTTGTTTCTATTAGATTTTTCCTATAGGTAGGTCTATTGGGAAAACTAGTCCCAAACACAAAATCAATTTGGTGCTCAATTCCCCTAATAGGTGGAAGCCCACAAGGTCCATCCTTAGGAAAGAGATCATCAATTTCTTGAAGAGAAACAATTGGAGGAGGTGGATTCTTAGGTGAACTTAAATGTCAAGTGATAGATGCTTGATATAAGAGAAGATAGGAAGGTTGTTCTTCATGAAGTATATTTAGTAAAGACTTTTGCGTTAAAAGTACTTCATGAGGAATGACCATAAGAACTTGAAACATTAGGATCCTCTACCTCACTCTTAGCAATCAAAGAAGAGTTCTTGGATTTGTCTTCATCTCTCCAAGCTCACATTTAAGCTTGGTCCTTGGTAACTTGAGTACGAGTAAGAGGATGAAGAACAAATTTCTTAGCATGGTGTAGGAGAGTCATCTCATTGGTATGACCATTGTGGCTGGTTTTTTGGTCAAATTTCCATAGTCTTCCCAAGAGAATATGACAAGCTTCCATTGGAATTACATCACATAAAACTTTATCTTTGTATTTTCTAATGGATAACTTAATGTCCAGTTGATGCTTACCTATAATATCCTCATCTTCATTAAGCCAATGAAGTTTATAAGGTTTGGGATGAGGTATTAAAGCTAAGTTTAACTTCTCAACCAACCTTGTGCTACAACAATTGTAACACGACCCACTATGAATGATAAAAGAACATGTATTTTTTCAAAACATCACACCTAGTATGGAAAATGTTTTCTCTTTGATCATTGAGAGGAGCACTTTGTTGATTATTGAGAAGTCTCCTAATCATGACAAGGCGACCTTTATTAGGAAAAGCATCTTCTTTGGAAGGGCCTTGTGAATGAGAACTCTTGGAGTCACTTGAAGAAGAAGACTCCTCTTGGCTATTCTAGATGTCATTGCCCTTTAACACAATAGTTCTTTTTGTTGGGCACTGGTCAGCAACATGACCTCAGCCGAAACACTTAAAACACTTGATTTCACTACCTTTTTTGGTAGAGGTCTCTCCGTTCTCATTTACCTTTGCCAGATTCTTAGAAGTAGACTCAATCTTTTGAAAAATCCTTTTTAAAATCCCTTTATGACTCATTTTTGGGATAAGAGATAGAAGAATCCTTGTGAGAATGTCTTCTTAAATGTTGTTGCTCAACCTTAATGCTTATGGCACAAGTGAGACCACTCAATAATCTAGCAACGGTAAGGTCCTCATCTTCTTCTATCCCAGCTCTCAAAATATACAACTCCATCTTTTGTCTATCTTCTTCAATTGTCATAGACCTTTGTTGGAGCCTTTGGAGGTTATCCATGAGCAATCTTTTGTAATAAGATGGGACATGGCGTGCATGAAGGGATTCTGTAAGATCAAACCAATATTCAATTTCAGGAAGCCCTTTTCTCATTCTTTGTAGGACCAAGGAAATCCACCAATTCAAAGCATGCCCTTGAAAGCTAAGGGTAGGTAAGGAGACACACTTTTCTTCTTCTACAACATGACTTTCGAAAAGTTGTTCAACTTTGGCAACCCAATCAAGAAATGCCTGTACATTATCTCTACCATGAAAGTGAGGAAAATATATTTTAACTCCCTCAAGATGAGGAGGAATGCACCTTTGCCTTCTCACATGAGGCGATTGTCTATAATGCTGGCGCTCATCATCCTCTTCCTCCTCCTCATTATCAAAATCATGCCTATTAGAGGCATGTGCAGGCCTAAGAGAGGCACGGTGGGGACGTGTGGGTCTAAGTTGATTAGCAATGACTTGAAGGTTGGCTTGCATGTCAGCCATTTGAGCTCTTATGTCCTTAACCTCTTGAGAAAGATGAGTAAGGACTTGAGGATTAATTTCAACCTCTTCTTCCAGTGTGGGAGGGAGGCCATGATTATCAGTTTCATCTCTTTGAAATTGGGTACTTGAACGAGTAACCCTTTTTGTGCTCATGGTGATTGAATGCCTTATGAACTTTCACAAAAGAGTGAAGCAAGAGGACTTGCAGAAGTGTACCTCCAGGTTAGCGAGGTGAGTCTCATGGACTTCTTAAGTACCAAGGCTAATCCTTGCCAAGGTGACACTTGCAAAAGTACTCAAATGTTCACACAAATGTGTAAGTAATAAGTATAGAGAATCACTTGAGACAAAGCACACACAAGCAAAGAAAAAGACACTAAACAGACCCCTAGATGGTAAGACTTTAGAGACTTTGGTCTCTTAAATCAAGCCACTAACATGTAAAGCAATAAATCTAGGCTATGCGGCTTATTGGTAAGGTGAGAAAGCACTTAGAACTTTTAACACACTCACCACTACAAGCGGTGCACTAATGGAGATTTGAAGGTTCTAATTAGGAGACCAGATTGAACACCTTTGGTTCCCCAAGACACCTAATTAGTCCATAATTACAAGAGTAAACTTAAACAAGATTGGTGTAAGAATTATGCTTATGTGTTTTTATTGTTTGGAAGGCATTTGCAGGGTTTAGTAGAACCATATATGTAGTAAGGTATGATAGGAAATGATATGATGAAATTGCATGGTGATTTGAGGTATGTTTGATCATGTGATGAGTTATGGTATGCATATGTATACATATGTGAGGGAACAATATAAATTCATTGGCAATCTTAAAGCCAAGATGGTTCTTTTACCTAGAGGGCTTTGTCGAGTCAGGGTAAAAGGGTTTCGTTTCGCTATAAGTCTTTGGCATGAGTTTAGCAAGAGTGCTCCTACCTAAGGCTTTGTCCAGTGAGTGGAGTTGTTGCTTGTAAGTCTATGGAAAGCAAGGGAAGAGACTTTTCCAAGATGCGTTTTTGTGCAGGAAAGGTAGAGTGGTTGGTTGTAAGAGCATGTATTACCGTTTGATATTACTTGGTGGTAATATACTAATGATTACATTTTATGGTTTTGAGAACATGTGATAGTTGATATCTTGAATGAGTTATGTTATATTGTGGTAATGCTAGGTGAGTTGTATGTTGATATACATGGTTATGTGATGTGTTACATGGTTAGCTCACCCTTGCATGTTTGTGGTTGTGGTTTCCACTTATAACTTGTGTTATACAGGAGCAAATGTTGATGCATATATAGTTGGAGAAGCTTGGCTATGAGGAGCTTGTAAGGAAGCTTTTCGGAGTTTTTGAGACATTTCAAAATGTTCCTTTGAATAAAATGTAATAGATTAGTTGTTTTGAGTTTTGAACTTGGAAGAAATTGGTATTAAGTTTTCTCGTTATGGCATAATTCAGTTTGGTTATTCTGATGAAGGTTCATTTGAATAATAAAATTTCATCTGGATGAAATTTTTGGACCGTGGACTTTTGAAATAAAATAATTATGTGAAGTTTATATTTAATAGGATGGTATAAGAGTTTTATGATTGGAAGTTTTTAAAAAAAGAATTAACACGTGACATCTCGAAAGGGGTGTTATAGTCACCACATATGACGAAGTGTTGTTACACAACTCACCAAAATTTTAACGTTGTTTCATTTCAGGGACTAAATCCACTTATTTCTAGAGTTGGGGGATTAAATTGGCTCAAAGTTTAGAAGAGGGACTAAATCTAATTTTATGTGAAAGTAAAGGGACTGTTTGACTCTCTAGTTGCAATAAGTGTAACAAAACCTAATTTCACCCTTTTAACGCGGTAAAGTGGTCAACTAGTGTATTAATCCAAAGAAATAGCCAAAAAATAGAATGTACTCAATGTATGAGAACCTGAAGTAGTGCAAAATAGTAGGAAAAAATGAATAAATGAACCAAAAACGCTCCCAACTGTTATTCTAATGCATGAAAATGGTATCAGAACATGTGTAATGTGTATCTAGATGTTAAGTAGCCGGTTCTAAACTTAAAATGTAACTAAAACAATGTAGAATAGTGCAAGTGAAAATTTCTCAACAAAATGTGTAACACCCCTTTCGAGTTGCCACTGTAATTTTGTAATCACCAAAATTCCAAAATATAAAATTCTGATACCATTCTATTAAATAGGAAATTCCACAATCTTTTTTTCTTTCAAAAGACACTTTCCAAAATTTTCATTCAAATAAAACTCTATTCTTTGAAATAAAAAAATATTAAAACCAAACCAACAAAGTATAAGTTATCAAACGAAAACTTTTTAGAAAACCAAACTCCAAAGTAGTCAACTTTTACATCTTATTTCCAACAAAATAAAAATCTTTCCAAGATTTTTGAAAGCTTTTCCCCACGGACCTCTTCACTACTATGCACCTCTGTATTAGCATCTACATCAACATCTGCTCCCTATACCACATAAGTTATACGATCATTGCACAAGCACAAAGAATACACAAAAGCAAGGGTAAACTAACCTAATAAACATCACAAATGATATTAATTATATCACATTCTCACCCATGCCATCCAAGATATCAACCAATCACATGTCATTATCAAATCATATTACCATCCAGTAATATTAAGCAATATGTCATTCTCTCATAACCAACCAATCTACCTTCCATGCGCAACAACACTTCAGGGAAAGGGCCTTTCCCCTGCTTTCCATAGAATTACAACCAACAACTTTACCGCTCAACAAAGTCTTGGGTAAGAACAACATGTTACCAATCAACTATCAAAATTTTAGCTCAATCAAACAGTTAACGAATTGAGAAACTTAATTTTACCAAAACTAGATAGACTAGAAAAATACACACTCACCATAATAAGAAAAAGAGCACCATTCAATAGTTCATGACACATTTCTTAAACTACAAACCTCCAAATACGGATAACAATTGTCAAACTAAAGAACAACAATTTACCGATCAACTATTAAAATTTAAGCTCAAACCAATAGTTAACAAATCGAGAAACTAAATTTTATCAAAACTTGTGCAGACTAGAAAAATACACACTCGTCTAAATATGAAAAACAACGTGAAAATGTCATATTTTATGCATAAAGTACCTATTCAAAACATGCACAAAATGAACTAGCAACCATCCCATATAATTTCTATTAACTTGAAATCATACACGCATCCTTCAAACTCTTATACTAACATCATCATGCTCAAACATACACATCTTGTATCAACTACCCTCTCCATGGGGATCCTCCCTACATTTCCTGATTCCTCCCTATAACTATTATTCGCCCGACTACTCCCGCTCCCCCCAGACCTCTCACTACTCGAACTCAACAAGGAAACCCTATCACTACTACTAGACATACCTAATTCTTTTTAGGATGACGGAGGAGATAAAGAAGATATCAGACAGCTCTAACGCACACGAAGTAACTAATCTCAGATTTTTCTCAAATGAAGCTGATGGACGTCCTTGGAGTAGGAGAGGGAGGAAATCCATGGAGAATGTTGAGAAGAAGATGAAGTGCAGCAGAATTTGGAGAATTAGAGAAAGGTTGCTCTCGGAAATGGAGAATTTGGTGAAGATGAAGAGTAGAAGTGGAGCTATGGTATGGAAGATGGCTAGAGGAGATGAAGGAGAAGGTTAGCCATGTGTGCTCTCAAATTAATAGAAGTGTGGAGTGATCTCAAACACTAGCATCTATTAGCAATTCAAGAGTAACCATTACAATATTTGAGTGGCTCT
>Ga0214544_1012313_pt1 | contig 11227 bp, 4 predicted proteins | sample CNSS3metaG_FD_160074 | JGI IMG/M metagenome (GOLD analysis project Ga0214544, IMG submission 160074) | Root nodule microbial communities from cowpea collected in UCLA plant growth center, Los Angeles, California, USA - CNSS3 | ecosystem: Host-associated > Plants > Roots > Nodule | place: USA...
TATATATATATATATCCAGTTATTGTTGTAGAGATTATAAACAATAGTCATTATCCACAGTTAGTGATGTTAGCAAGAGTGATTATCAGCCAATAATGATTATTAACCGATAATTAAAACAACTGACACTTGTATAAAATTTAGCTATCGACCGAATTCATTTTCTAATTCTCAACCATATCATCTTATACAAATAAACAAAAGTTTATAGCATATCGAGAAAGTTGTAGAACAACCTGAAAACACAATACTATTACTTCTCATAGTAAATGAAAGTATGCAAGCTTTAATTTTATAACGTCATGATAAAAAAAAAAACTTTTTTAGCATTACAAAATTAAATAATACATATCATATTCTTAATGATGCGATTTCCTACTAAAATTTACATATAATTATCAACAACCATGTTCGCGTGAATTAGGGTTCCCTTGAATTATACAACTCAATTAATGTTATATTTCATTATTATTATTATAGACTAGCAATTTCTGTCAAGAACATACAAATGAAATAATAGCATAAGTAGTGAGACATAATAAATGTTTTCAACTATATTTGCCAATTAGACAATGTCCATATAAAACATGGTTGTTTTGTGCTAAGAGTAATGTTTTGAACCTAAACAAAATTGAACAAGTAATTGAGTCGATTTGATTGATTGTGAGACCTAAGAGAAGATAACAAACATATGTTAGTTAATATATGTATAAAAAAAATATACATAGCCATTGCCATTAATGCTTTTTATATATCACAATGAAAGCTTGAAAATAACAATGGGATCATATTAATTAAGCTGGTAGCAGTACATCCAGAATAGCTGGTACAGATAAGAGATGATTCTTCAATGATTTTATAGCATTTCAATGACAAACATAAACCCTACTTATGATTATAATAGTAAGAGGCAAATGGAGTTCATGAATAATGAAATAAATTAAATACAAATGTTCATTTTCAAATTTAGTTGGCTTTAAGTGTAGATTAATAAAACAAAAACTTGGCACTATTGTATACCATGATCTTCTAGTTTTTTGTTCTCACTACATTACATGTACAAATAATTTTCATTGTTAAAGTAAAAAGTGTAGTTTATATACTTTACTTATAATATTAAAAATATTTATTTAATTACTATTTATTCTAAAAACGGCAGACTAAAATGTTAATTGTAATTAATGTTGTTTAAATTTTTTCATGTGTAAAATAAAATGAAATAAACAGCTAATTAAAAGAAGTGAGACTTGTACTTTTCTCATCCTTTTAATTCATCTTATTTTGTTTATCGTCTTCTTTAAAAATGATTTTCACTTCAAAGTAGTCGTATATATATGGACATATTACTCATATCCACTTTTACATATTAGTACTTTTATTAAATGTTATAACTAATTAAAATTTATTAGAAACAAAGAAAGTACATGCAAGTTTCACTTATTATAATGAGTTTCAGTAATGATTTTATAGTTTCTAATTACTTTTAACTAAAATAGAGTGTTAGAAACATACTATATATTTAGCACACTTACTTAACCGTTAACACTTATTAACAAGTATAAAATTGAGAGAGAATCGTGAAATAAAAAGTATAACTATTTAGCACTCTTGTTCAATATTATTCTCGTAGGTTTTTTATATTTAATTTAAAGTCATTATAAACAAATAATTATTAAACTATAAAATTTTCGTGGTCTTTTTGAAAATATTTTATTTAAATTTTAATGCACACCATCTTCTAGACTAATTGTGTTAGTTTTCAAGAGAAGTAATAAATTATGAAAACTATTTATACCTGTTAGGTTAGAAAAGTATTTTTTGTACTAATTCATTTCAATTAAACTAATTAAGAAAATTTCTTTGAGAAATTTCATATTATTTTGTATAGACAAATTACACAATCTTTAAATTATTTCATTTTTCAACATTTGCTTACATCAGTCAAATAGAAAAGACATATTGAAATCTACTTCATAAATTTTAATTGTAATATTTGATAATAACTCAAATCAATTTTTAAAATGAACATCATAAAGTGAAATAAAAATTTTCAATGGTATATATCCAAGAGTTTAGAACACTTAAAATTAGTAGAAGGAGAGGCGGCGCGCATCGTTTAAATGCATGAAAGTGTTTCTATATTGTGGCGTATGGGTGATGTGAAAGAAAAAGTGATGTGAAAAGTGAAAAGTAAAAAGGAAAAAAAAAGAAAGAAAGAAGAATTTACTAAACTGAAAGAAAGGAGACGTATAAATAAATAAACATCATTTATTTGTTTGTTTATCGTTCACCAATCAATAACGTGTGATTTTGACCGAAACTGAAGACTGTTTACCAATCTACAGTAGGAGGAGTCCATTAACACGCATGCATGTGGGTGGCATGCCAGTGTTCTACCCGTTTCTCTGAATCAATCAGAAAAGTGGCAAAAACAGCAATAAAAAGGAAAAGACAAGGCTAAAAAACACGCACAACTCTCAACCCAGTTGGCTTATTCAATGCCCCCTCATGTAACAATTAAAAGTTCGTTGGGGTAGTTGTATCCACTATCCTCCCCCTCCCCCTCTTCCCTCTCTCCTCACACCCTTTAAAACCCTTTCATCTTTCATCATTTTCCAACCATTCACTTTTCTTCTCTCTTCCACAATCTAAACCTTTCTTTTCTGCACTTGCATTCCTTCATCTTCATCCACCTATGGCAGATCAAACCCGGGATTCAGGAACCGTCTCCGTTGAACCTTCACGAGAAAGAACCAAGCTTCCCAACTTTCTGCTATCTGTGAGACTTAAGTATGTGAAGCTTGGGTACCACTATTTAATCTCCAATGCTATGTACCTTTTGTTGATACCCCTTATTGGGGTAGCTTCTGCTCATCTCTCAACTTTCTCTTACCAAGATGTTGCTCAACTATGGCAAAACCTAAAGTTCAATCTTGTCTCGGTCACTCTATGTTCTAGTCTCATAGTGTTCCTCGTTACGTTTTACTTCATGAGCCGTCCCAGAGGTGTTTACTTGGTGGACTTTGCCTGTTACAAACCAGACCAAGACTGCACTTGCACGAGAGAGACTTTCATGGACCGGTCTGTGAAAACCGGGGTGTTCTCAGAGGAGAACCTGGCCTTTCAGAAGAAGATACTCGAGAGGTCTGGTTTGGGGCAGAAGACATACTTGCCTCCTGCAATCTTGAGTCTCCCACCAAACCCGTGTATGGCTGAAGCCAGGAAAGAAGCGGAGCAAGTAATGTTCGGAGCTATCGACCAGCTTCTGGCAAAGACCGGGGTGAAGGCAAAGGATATTGGGATTTTGGTGGTGAATTGTAGCTTGTTCAACCCCACACCGTCTCTCTCTGCAATGATTGTCAACCACTACAAGTTGAGAGGGAATATCCAAAGTTATAATCTTGGTGGCATGGGTTGCAGTGCTGGCCTTATCTCCATAGACCTCGCCAAGCAGCTCCTTCAGGTTGGTTTGCACTTTTAAGAAAATCTTCCCTGTTATGCTCATGATTGTTAAGCTATCACTTCATATCTATTGAGGTTGTAACTGTCTACCATGCATGCCTCTGTGGTCTGTGTCTTCATGTAGCGAAATTAAAAATTAAAAGGAGCAAATTATTTATGTAACAGTATGTTGAATAATTAAAACATGAGGTGGGACCACAACGCATAAATGTTTCTTGTGGCAATTGCTGCCCCAGTTGTCCACATGTCCAGTTGGTCTCGCTCATTGTCAATTTTGGTGGCAGTTTTGTTAGGTCATCCATTCTGCCACCCTATTTAATTAACACGGTCCGAGCAATCCAATAGATATAGACCCTTTGGGATGTTCTTACAACAGTTAACAGTTGTTCACTGACACAATTTGGGGAAATCAAACTTAATCTCAAAAATTAATTTTTTAACATTCACTTTTTTGTGATAATAGGTTCATCCAAACTCTTATGCCTTGGTGGTAAGCATGGAGAATATCACTCTGAACTGGTACTTTGGCAACAACCGGTCAATGCTTGTTTCGAACTGTCTCTTCAGAATGGGTGGAGCAGCGGTTCTTCTCTCCAACAGGTCTTCTGATCGCAGGAGAGCCAAATACCAATTGATCCACACAGTGCGTACTCACAAGGGTGCAGATGACAAATGCTATGGTTGCGTTTTCCAAGAAGAGGATGAGAAGAAAACAATCGGTGTGGCACTGTCAAAGGACTTAATGGCTGTTGCCGGAGAAGCCCTAAAGACCAATATCACAACGCTCGGGCCATTGGTCCTTCCGATGTCAGAGCAGCTCTTGTTTTTCGCAACTTTGGTGGCTAGAAAAGTGTTCAAGATGAAGATAAAGCCCTACATCCCTGACTTTAAGCTAGCTTTTGAGCACTTTTGCATCCATGCTGGAGGAAGAGCGGTGTTGGATGAGTTGGAGAAGAATCTGGAGCTGAGTGATTGGCACATGGAGCCTTCAAGAATGACTCTGAACAGGTTTGGGAACACTTCTAGCAGTTCCTTGTGGTATGAACTTGCCTACACTGAAGCTAAAGGGAGGATCAGAAAAGGTGACAGGACATGGCAGATTGCATTTGGCTCTGGCTTCAAGTGCAACAGTGCTGTGTGGCGTGCATTGAGGACCATTAATCCTGCCAAGGAGAAAAATCCTTGGATGGATGAGATTCACGAGTTTCCTGTTCATGTGCCTAAAGTGGCACCCATTGGTTCCTAGGTTAAACCTGTTACTTTTTTCGGAGCAGGTTATCTAAAAGGAGAAAATTTAATTATTTCATATTTTTCGTAGTTAATCTTTAGGAGGTGTGCAAATTAGAAGAGAAGATTCATCCCACCAGATTTGCTGGTTTCGCAGTTTCTTTGATCTTGTGCTAGTGTGCTGAAGTTGTAAGCGTGTGCATACAATTGTATTGTCCAATGAAACATTTTACACATTTTTTTTCACAAAAATGTATAACAGTTCTTCACAATGAAAAATGGAAACTTTGTAAGGTTTAAGTTTTGATCATTGCTAAACCTTGAAACTATGCACTTAATCAGGACACGCCACTTAAGAACATAACGAAAAATTCAACTGCTAAATATGACTATTTTGTAATGGTACGTGAAAATATATATAAATGTAAAGAAGAAAATATATACATGAAATTAAAGTAAATAAGAAAAAAAATTATGTTTATAAATATATAATAATGATAAAATAAAAATATTTAGTTTTAGTCTTACATCATAATACTAAAATAATGAATAAAATCGAAAAATTATTCAATTCAACTTTCGAGGCACTTTAGAATGTCTATTCATTTTGAACAAGCGATTCTTTCATTCACAGTTGTCAGTGTCAGTGTCTTCCATGAATGTCTGAACAGTCCTAATCTCATTCACAATTCAAATTTCCTGTTCCATGGTCACTCCATCTATACTAGTGTAGCATTTTTTACTTCTTCATTTTTCAGCTTTAATTCTTCTCATTCTACAAAATTTCACCTTTTTTTTTGTGATTCTTCTACCTCTACAAGTTTCCACCTTTTTATCGGCTATTCTTTCTCTCTCTTTCTTTTCTCTTTCTTTTTCCTTTCGGTACAAGAGTTTTGGATGATTCTCCTATTTCTCCCATAGTTATTGTAGAGAGATAACAACAACAAAACAAATGAAACAACAATAAATAAGATTGAGAAGTAAGTCGGCTTTATTTTAGAGTGATTCATACTTTTATAAGAAAATGGGGTTCCAAACAACAATATATATTATAAATAAAACAACAGTTAAATACGATTTATTTTCTTTAGTAAACATATCCTACGGATATCACATCTAACTTTTGAAATTTTAATACATATGATATGATTATGAATCGACTACATTTATCATTAATTTTATTCTGGAATGTTTACTTTTGTTTGTAAAATTTTTGAGTCCAAGGTCAGTTTTTTTTCTTTTCTCAATACCCTATTTCAGCTATTCATTTAACTCTAATTCTATTTTCTGAAATCAAAACAACTCACTCTTTTTTCTCTTTTCTGTTAGGATAGTTGCGATTGCGAGATTCTCCCTTAAGCTTATTGAACGCTTCTTTCTACGTAAGTAGAACTCAAACTCCTATCTCTTTGTGTTTATTTTCTGTTTGGAAGCTCTGGTTCCACGTAAATCTATGTTGTGGTCTCAGTATTGTTTGCATGTGCTTCTGTTTTCAACTCCTTAAGCTATTCAAGGTCCTGGTGTTCCTCCCACCAAAGATTTTCTTCTCTTCAAGTTAGCTTCCAGTCAAGGTAAGAAAGTTAAGGTTTTGCACGTTCTTAATGCTTGGATGATGCTTGTGATTGTATGAAAATATATTGCTTGTGTTTCTGACTTGATTTCTGGTTTGCATGCGTGAGCATGGGAGAAAGATGTTGTTTTCGTCCAAGCCATTAATTCTTGCCTAAGCTAAAATAGCATAAAACTCACCCAGGCTTTTGCTCAAGCTCTCGCTCAAGTGAGAACTCGCATAATCTCACAATGCTCACTGTTCGAGCAACGAGAACACTTATGTCGCTTGAGCGAGGGCTTTTACCTTGAGCGAGACTGGTGCAGAGATGCATTTCATTATTTGATTTCTATTGTTATATGTTGTTTTACTTTTCAAGAGTATTATGTATAACATAGTGCTTGTATTATTGGATATTTTGAACTGGAATTGATGTGCTTGGTATGAAATGAGACTAGATGTGTGAGAACATGTATATGATATGTGTTTGACGTAATTCCATGAGTCTCTTGGTAAGACTTTCTGGTGGTGATATTGTAGTGTATGTAATGAAATAAGGATTCAAGCAAAACTGCATCTTGATACTCTAATGAATCAGTCAGACTCACATAGAGTAGTAGACTGGTTCAAGTGGTGAGAGTTGCAAGAGGTTCTAGTCTTTGACAAGATAATGACCTTAGATGATCATGGACTAACCTTGTGTGTGGTAGGGTGAGACCCATTGACAATGGCTCTACAGAGCAGTAGAGGCCACCACAAGTGCAAGCAACCAATGAATCTGATCTCACTACATGTATCTAGATAATTGAGTTAAAGGATCTTTTACTATTTGCGCTATTACATGCTTTGTGTGTGCTCAATGAATTGCCTGCTTAAAATATGCTTATATATAAGCATATTACAAATTTTCACCTTTTTTTTTTGTGATTCTTCTACCTCTACAAGTTTCCACCTTTTTATTGGCTTTACCTTCTCTCTCCTTTTTTTTCTTTTCAGTACAAGAGTTTTGGATGATTCTCTTATTTCTTCCATAGTTATAGTAGAGAGATAACAAGAACAAAACAAATGAAACAACAATACATAAGATTGAGAAGAAAGTCGGATTTATTTTAGAGTGATTCATACTTTTATAAGAAAATGGGGTCCCAAACAACAATATATACTATAAATGAAACAACAGTTAAATGCAATTTGTTTTCTTTAATAAGCATATCCCACAAGTATCATATCTAATTTTTGAAATTTTAACACATATGATATGATTATGAACCGACTACACTTATCATTAATTTTATTCTTATACTGTAAGGTTTACTTTTGTTTGTAAAATTTTTGGGTCTGATTTTATTAGAGGGTCCAATATCAGTTTTGTTGTTTTCGCAAGACCCTTTTCCAACTGTTTATTTACCTCCAATTTTGTTTTTTTAAATCAAAACAACTTACACTCTTTTCTTTCTTTTCTAAAACATAAGCTTTGCTAGGACAGTAGCAAGATTCTCTTCAAAGCTTATTGAACGACCTCCTCCACATAAGTAGAACTCAAACTCTTATCTCTTTGAGTTTATTTCCTATTTGGAAGCTCTAGTTCCACGTAAATCTTTGTTGCGATCTTAGTTTTGTCTGCTTGTGCTTTTATTTTCAACTCCTTAAGCTGTTCCAAGTCCTGGTGTCCCTCCTACTAAGGATTTTTTCTCTTCAAGTTAGCTTTCAGTCAAGGTAAGGAAACTAAGATTTTGCACATTTTAAAAATATTTTATTTGTTTTGGTTCTTTTTCATGTTCTTAATGCTTGGATAATGCTTGTGATTGTGTGAAAATATATTGTTTATGTTTCTGACTTGATTTCTGATTTGCATGCGTGAGCAGGGGAGAAATATGTTGTTTTCGTCCAAGCGAGCAAACCCCGCCTAAGTGAAAATAGTAGAAAACTCAACTAGGTTTCTGCTCAAACTGTCACTCAGGCGACGAGCTTCAGTTTTGAGCGAAGAGTAATCTCGTCCAGGCGAGAAGATCTCGCTTAAGCAAGAACTCGCATAACCTCACAATGCTCATTGTTCGAGCGACGAGAACGTCTCCCTTAAGCGAGAACACTTAAAGCGAAGACTTTTACCTTGAGTGAGACTAGTGCAGGGATGCATTTCATTATTTGGTTTCTACTCTTATATGTTGTTTTACCTTTCAATAGTATCATGTATAATGTTGTGCTTGTATTATGGGATATTTTGAACTGAAATTGATGGTGTTTGGTATGAGATGAGACTGGATGTGTGAGAACATGTATATGATATGTGCTTGACATAATTCCATGAGTCTCTTGGTAAGACTTTATGGTGGTGATATTGTAGTGTATGTAATGAAATAAGGATTTAAACAAGGTTGCATCCTAACACTCTAATGAATCAGTCAGACTCACATAGAGTAGACTGGTTCAAGTGGTGAGAGTAGTAAGAGGTTCTAGTCTTTGGCAGGATAATGGCCTTAGATGATCATGGACTAACCTTGTGTGTGGTAGGGTGAGACTCATTGATAATGGCTCTGCAGAGCAATAGAGGTCACCACAAGTGCAAACAACCAATGAATCTGATTTCACTACATGTATTCGGATAATTGAGTTAAAGAATCATTTACTATTTGCTTATAATATGCTTATATATATATATATATATATATATATATATATATATATATATATATATATATATATATATATATATATATAACGTTTTCTTATAAAATCTGTATAAATATCATATATAAATTAAAAATTATTGATATCTAAAATAATTTTTACTGTTAAAAAATTCTAAATGATTTATGAATCAAATTTTAAATTAATATTAATAATTATCAAAATTTTAACTAATTCATAATCAATAATTATAAATAACTAAAACATTGATAAATAATGTTAAAGATCAATTAATATTATAATTCACATATCAGTTATAATATTTTATTAATAATAGAGATTATTTTACACATCTATAATATTTAGTTTATAAAATATGATTAATTTTATTTTAACTCTACATTTAATTATTATTTAATATTTTTTCTAAATGTGAACAAAAGATAGGTTCTGATTTAATCCAGGGAAGTAATATGGTTAATTTAAAAATTAAAAAAAAATTATCTCAATTTAATTCCCTTAAAATTATAGATGATATTATCCAATTACTTACAAACAAATATTAAACAGCATTTTTAAAATATGTTAAACTAAAATATATGATTTCATTTATCATGAAAAAAATAAATTTAAACAACTTTTGACCTGTATTTTCTGGTTGATAATTTGTCGATGAATTGTTTGATAAAATACTTTAAAATTGTGACGAGGTATAGTGAGAAAATTTTGGTGAGTAATCACCAAGACCAAGAGAATCAAATAAAGTGCATATTAGTCAAACGTCACCTTACTTTCTAACTTTTCTTAGATTTTTGAGTATCTTGAGTGTCTTTGAATTTCACATGGGAACACCACACTAACTTTTAGATTTTAGTCAACATTGTTTACTCAATTTATTTTACACTCTTTTACGTCTAATTGAAAAAAAAAAAGTTGTCTTAATTTTCAATTAACTTAAAAGGTACACACGACGCAAAGTTACTTTTTTTTTTTTTACAATCTTACTTGAATTCAACTTAATTCAAATAGATATTTTCTAACTCAAATAATGAAGATGAAAAATAAGTTTTTCTGGTTTGAATTTATTTCTGTATTAATTGGGTATAGATGGGTATGGATACGAATAATATTCTATATTTCATTAAATATGGAAATGAGGATAAATATGTATGTCTAGTTTCCATCCCCATTCACATCCCTATCCCCATCCTATCCTAATATTCATTCATATCATCATCTTCATCTCCGTTTAAATTATTAAAATATTCATAATATATTAAGTAATATATATATATATATATATATATATATATATATATATATAATTCTTAGTCTTTAATTTTATAAATTTATTTTAGTTATAGTCTTTTTTTTTGTAATTATTAGGCTTATCATGAAACCAATTCACATTTTCAAGATATTTTTTTATCTTATTAGTACCTTTATTAAATTATGTTCAAATTAGGTATGTAAATTAAATATTTTTTGTATTTCATATTTGAATATTTATATTTTTTTTTAATATTTTAATATGTTTTTTACTTTTTTTTGTCGGAGAATATTTAACTCTCAATTCAATTTTAATATTCTAGGAAAGAGATGATATTAAATAATTTATTTGAAATGAATTTCATATTAAATACATTTTCAAAATTATAATTTTTTTTAAGAAAAGACATGTAAGGATTTCAATACTAAATTATATATACTTTTACTTTTGTTATATTAATAATAAATAATTAAATATATAAATTTTAAATATATTATTTTGATGCTTCAAATGTTGTTCCAACATGATTAATGCATAATAATTTTATCAGTTGTCAGTGAACTATGCTTAACATTTTTATCTATTTCATATCTATAAACAAAACCAAAGCAAAATTTATATCTTGGGTTAAAAAATGTCTTTGATCGATATTATATTTGAAGAATGATTGCTTGAATACTTTTAGTAGAAGTCGAATCGAAGATATGTAGATTGGGATTAAGCCCACAATCCATTAACTAATGTCTAAGTGAACAATGTTTCAATTAAAGTTAAGTTCACAAAACCTTATAATTAAGGTTGAATCAATAATTTCTCAATTGATGGTACGTTGAGATTAAAATGATAATGCTCGATTTTAAAGTTACACTAATGATATTTCAATTGAAATTGATATTGTCTTAGTTAAAATTGGGTATATAATATTTAAATTGATACTAAACTAATGAAGTCTTTATGATTAAGTTGATGATGACTTTAATTAAAATGAACTTTTAATGAGCATAATTGAAATTAATCAATTAATTATACTTGGTTTGAGATCAAACAAATAATTGTATGACTTATGATGGATTGACATGCTTTAGACACAA
>Ga0214544_1012318_pt1 | contig 11221 bp, 5 predicted proteins | sample CNSS3metaG_FD_160074 | JGI IMG/M metagenome (GOLD analysis project Ga0214544, IMG submission 160074) | Root nodule microbial communities from cowpea collected in UCLA plant growth center, Los Angeles, California, USA - CNSS3 | ecosystem: Host-associated > Plants > Roots > Nodule | place: USA...
TAAGCTTTTTTAGGAGTGCAAACTTTTATTTATGCTAAATTTATAGGAGTCATTTATGCTCTCGAGTATACTTTGAGGGAGAGATTTTAGAAACTTTGATTAGAAAGTGATTCTTCTTTAGTCTCTCATGATTTTCTTTTTGTTTTTGGATAAAGGAGTTGTTCCTTGGAGTCTTAGAGAAAGATATTCTTTAGTCTGTCGTGGATTTTTGGATCAAAGAATGAATTTTTAGAGTCTTGGAGGGAAATGACACTAATAGTTAACCTTGATTCACAAATAAGAATATAAGTAGTTTAATATTTTGCCTCAATGTTTTTTTTTTTCATTAATTTGGTGTGGTCCTCATATGCTTTGTATTATTTTATTATTATTTTTTAATAAGTTTTTATGTGATGACACATGATTGATAAACTTCAAAGTATCAATTGAGAATTCAAAGTTAATAGTAATGTTTAACTTAACTTTATTTGAAAAATAGCCTATAAAACATTTTAAACATAATTAAAACATGTTTTATATAAACACTTAATTAGTTTTTTTTTCCTTTCAGATATTTGATTATTAATGATTAATCTATTAAATAAACATCAAAAGATAGCATTTTGTTATCTATCTATATGGAAGGTAGCATTGTTCTACCAGCCCCGTTTTTCATGCATCAAGTAACAATGATATATGAAAGAGTCTGTTTTGGAAACAGAGTTAGAAGAGCTTCTCTACTAGAAAAAGCTCAATATTTCCAGTAGAAAAGCTCACAACAGCACTTCTAACTGGTATCCAAACATGCTTAATTACATAAGTTTGTAAGAGGTCCTTGTTTTACCAAATGCTATTTTGGTTCCTGAAAGTGTAGTAGTTTGCAGGAAAAAAAAAAGTAAATTTAAACAAGTTTTCTTTTTTCTCACATATCCATATGAATAGGTTAGCTACTTTTTTTCTAGTGTTAAACTTAAGGAAGCAACTACACAATTTTCCATTGAATAATCTATGAATTTATCTTAAATATTTTAATTTTTTTTTAAATAAGACTATTGATTTATTTTCTTCCAAACATATATCCAAATGAGACGTTAGAGATCAATCAAAAATATTATGAGGCAATTAAAGCTACTGTAGCCTTGACATATATAACCCACAGATTCTTTGATTGAGCGTAGAAGAAAAAACGAAAGAATAAAAACGTATTCTTTTTGGTATATAAAGCTCTCTTTTTTTTTCCCACACTTCTCCAGAGCGCGGAAATAAAAAAGTTCAAATTAGAAATTGTGTCAGGTATCAATGCAACCTCACTGTGTAAAAAAGGCGTAAGAAAAATTGGGTGTCAACGAATATTTTCCTTCTAAAAAACCATTATGATTGTTGTAACCTAATTTTTTTGTTTGACTAATGCTTATTATGATGATGCTTATTATGATGAGAACATACCCAAACAAGTGGCGGGTCAAAATGGTATAGCAGGGAACCTAAGTACAAACACCGAAGGTAGTTTTGGCTCCATTTTCTTATTCCTGCTTCTAGACTCTACAACGGTGCTTATATATTCTCAATTGTTTTAATTATCTTTCTTCATGTGTTTAAAAAAAGAAAGAAATCTCTTTATATCTTTAAAATATATCCGGAGTGGACAAGATGGTTTGAAAAAGAACTTTAGCTACAATAAAAGAATATATTTTTCAAATATTATATTTTTCTTACTCACTTAATTAGCTTTACATATTTGCACATATTTTTGTATTGTAAGTATACGTATTATTTTTGGTTTAATTAGTAAAATGATATATACTTTCGTTCAAATGTGTTAGTTTAGTACTCATTTTTACAAATATGTAAGTCCTAACTTCTAAAAAAATATCTCATTTAAGTCTCTTTTAGAAAAAAATTATTAACACAGTATTGTCCAGTATTTAACTACATTGAACATATTGTTTCATAATTACATAATTGTCCAGTATTTGTACAAAATCTTCAATGCAACTCCCCACATTTTTGTATATGGCTCCCCACATTTTTGTATATGGCTCCCCACATTTGGGACTCCTGCTGTCATATTTTTTTCCCATTAAGATTGGATTCAACAAACTCTTTTTTTTCTTCATGAAGACTGCAATGTCACTTTTTTTGTTCATATTATATACATTGAACATGTCGTCTCGTACTTACATAATTGTTTAGTATTTGTATTAAAATCCCAACGCAACTCTCCACTTCTTTGCACATGGTTCCCCACATGTTTATGATTCCCTCTGTCATATTTTTTTCATTAAGACTGAGTCCAACAGACTTTTTTGTTTTTCATGTAGACTACAATGTCATTTTTGTGGTCCATATTAGGAACATTGAACATGTTGTTTCATAAATACATAATTGTCCAGTATTTGTACAAAAAACTCAACGTAACTCTCCACTTATTTGCACATAGTTCCCCACATGTGTGTGACTTCTGCTGTTATATTTTTTTTCGTTAAGATTGGGTCCAATGAAGCTTTCTGTTCCTCATGAGGATTGCAATGTGATTTTTGTGGTTGACATTAGGTATATTGAAGTTGTTGTCTCATATTTACATGATTGTCTAGTATTTGTACAAAAACCTCAATGCACCTCCCTACTTATTTGCACATGGCTCCCCACATGTTAATGACTCTCGTTGTCATATTTTTTTTCATTAAGATTGGGTCTAACAGACTTTTTAGTTCTTCATAAGGACTTCAATGTCATTTTATGGTTCACATTGAACATGATGTCTCATACTTGCAGAACTGTCCAGTATTTGTACAAAAACTCCAACGCAACTCCCCACCTATTTGCATATAGATCCCCACATTGTGTGACTCCTGCTGTCATATTTTTTTCTATTAAGAGTGGTTTTAGTGTTGTCATCTTCAACTCAGAAAAAACCTAAATCATAAATGATATCTACACCAACAACGACGATAGAATGGAAAAATCCTACAACTCACCCACAAAACAACCAACCACAAACATTTCAATCACGTATGGTATTTGAATGAAAATGAATCATTGGCGATTGTGAGAGTGAAACAAAGAACAAAGTCAAAACGAACCACCACCCATCGCCGTTGAGAACCCAAACCTCAGACCCTACTTCTCTGTTCGATGACGTCGCGAGACATTGCTTCTCTCTTCTCTCAAGTTGCAGTTCTCTATGCCAAATGAGAAAACTATGAGTTCTCTTTGCTGAACCTCTTCCCCATCTTCTCCCACACGTGTTTTAGTTTTAAAAGAAAATAAAACAAATTTTTAAATAAGAAAAATGATTGACACGTCACTATCTCAAAAGTAAGTTTAAAATATATGTTTAAATATCATTTTTGAAAAATTAAATAGCAAGACTCAAATGAAAAAAAAATAAGTTTATTGAATTTTTAATACATCATACAAATTTATTAGATACACAATTAAAGGTTTCGGATTGGTACTTAAAACTTAAATTTTATTTTATTTCATTAAAGCAAAAGTATTTTACATTTTAAACAAACAATGTTTTTTAAGCAGGTAATAGTAAGATCTGAAATAATGTCATGAATTATTGTTAATTTATATTTACATTATTAATTAAGTAGTTAATATGACTTAATTCTTTTAGATATTGTTAACTAATAAAATTTTTAGTTTTTGTCAATAATTTCTTTTAGTTTATTATTGATTTTTCTTTTTCGAATGAATTCTTGTTTTTCTAGTATTGTGTCTCATCTTGTGTTACTCGACTCATGTTCTCTAGAATTGTTGTTGTATAGACAGATAATAAGTCAGCTTTTAAGTTGATACTAGTCATGTCAAATTTGCATTTTAGAGAATCTTCGATCTCATGTATTATATTGTTATCCAACAATTCTTTTAATAAAATTAATAAAAATTATTTGTCATTTTATATTAATTACTAGTATAATGACCCACGAAATTTATTTTATTTTATATATTAAAATAGTATTTGTTTTATTTTGTATATTAAAATAATAAAATAGTAAAAATATTATGTAATGAAATATTATGAAAATTAATTTATATTATTATAAATATTGTTATCAAAGTATTTAGTAAATTTAAGTGATGCAATAATAATTTCAATTTTAAATATAATAAATAGAATTGATATCATAATTAATTGTAGAAATAATTATAATAATTTATGATCCGTGCAAATATTTTTTTGTTTTTTTTTATTTTAATTTTTTTAGAATAATAATATAATTGTTATTATATTTATTTAAACATTAAAAATACTAAAAAAAATATTAATATAGATTATAAATTATAAAATTATTTGAAAGATTAACCTCTATTTAGCAAAAGTATTTAGTATAACGATGTTTTCTATAATTAAAAAAACACACGTATAATAATAACACTATTATGAATAATAATAACAATAATAATAATATTTATGCCATAAATATTAATATTAATGTTAACATTAAGGCTAATGTCAACTATAATAATTTATAATTATATGTAAAAATATACATTAACAACAAAACAAATAAAAATGACAAGTAATTGAAATACGATTCCGTAGTAAATTAATTTAAGATGTGTGTCTAAATATAATAATAATAATATCATTATAATAATATATCGTAGTGATAAAAATAATAATAATACAACAATTACATATATATATATATATATATATATATATATATATATATATATATATATATATATATATATAAAGATATACATTTGTTGTGTCCTCTTTTGTTTATACAATTTTATCCTCTTAATTATTAATTGTTAAATTAAAATAATTATTCATAATAAAAATTATTTGTCCATTTTATCATTTTAATAATTTTAATAACTATTTTTTTAATTCAAATAATTACACAGATATAAAAAATAAAATGAACAACAAAACAAATAAAAAGTGCAAGTAGTTGAGATATGATCCCGAAGTAAATAAATGTAAAATATGTGTTTAACTATAATAATAATAATAATAATAATAATAATAATAATAATAATAATAATAATGATAATAATAATATATAATAATAATAACACTAAAATATATCGCGTAGTGATAATAATAATAATAATAATAATAATAATAATAATTCAACTACATATATAAAGAGATAAACATCTTTTGTGTCCTTTTTTATTTTTCAATTTTATCGTCTTAATTGTTTTATTTTATGCTTAAATAATTATTTAAAATAAAAAAATTATTTTTCAGTTTTATTATTTTACTAATTTTAGTAACTATTTTTTTGAATTTAAATAATTATTCAAATGTAAAGATAAATTAACAACAAAACAAATAAAATGGTCAAGTAATTGAAACATGATTCATAGATAGAAAGTAAAAGTAAAATGTGTATGTAACCATAATAATAAAAACAATAACAATAATAATAAATATTATAATAATTATAGTTCTAATTAATAATAGTAGTAATAATAATAGTAGTAATATAATAATAGAAATATTGTAGTTAATAATGATAATAATAATACTTATAATAGTACTGATCATAATAATTATAGTTGATAACAACAATTATATTTAATAATAGTAATAATTATTATTATTAGAGATGATAATAATAATAATAATAATAATAATTAGAGTTATAATTGATAATAATAACAATAATACAAAAATAAAATAATAAATATCATGAAAATTAGGTTATATTGTTATAAATGTTAATATTAATGAAATGAATTTGTAAATTCAGTTTTAAATATAATAAATAAAATTAATATCACAATATGGTGTAGTTAATTGATTTCACAATATAATTATAATAGTATATGACATGTGTGTGTACTCAATTTTTTTTTATTTATTTCAAATCTGTTTAGAATAATAATATTATTGTTATTATATTTATTTAACCATTAAAAATAATAATAATAATATTAATATAAATGATAAAATTTTTAAAAGATTAGAAATCTATTTAGCAAAAGTATTTAGATAATAACGTTTATTATAATTAAAAAAAAACACTTACACTAATAACATCACTATGAATAGTAATAATAATGATACTAATAATAACAAACAATTGATAATAATAATATGAGCTCGTAGTAAATAAAATTAAATTGTGTGTCTAACTATAACAGTAATAATAATATTATTATAATAATATCTCGTAGTGATAATAATAATAATAATACCATTATAATAATATATACCGTAGTGATAATAATAATAATAATAATGATAATAATAATAATCCACTAACTAAATATATAAAGAGATGCACATTTTTTATAACTATTTTTGTTTTTACAATTTTATCCTCTTAATTATTATTTATTAAATTAAATAATTATTCATAATAAAAAATTATTTGTCAATTTTATCATTCTACTAATTTTAGTAACTATTTTTTTTTTAATTCAAAAATACCAAGATATAGAGATAAAATAAATAACAAAACAAATACAAAAAGCAAGTTATTGAAATATGATATCGTAGTAAATAAAACTAAAATGTGTCTAACTATAATAATAGTAATAATAATAATAATAATAATAATGATAATATCACTATAATAATATCGCATAGTGATAAAAAAAATAATACTAATACTACTACTAATAATAATAATATTAATATTAATACAACTATATATATAAAGAGATAAACATCTTTGGTGTCCTTTTTATTTTATCAATTTTATCCTCTTAATTATTATATTTTAAATTTAAATAACTATTTACAATAAAAAATTTATTTTTCAGTTTTATTATTTTACTAATTTTATTAACTATTTTTTTAAATTGAAATAATTTTTCAAATGAAAAGATAAATGAACAACAAAACAAATAAAAATGACAAGTAATTGAAGTAAAAGTAAAATGTGTATCTAACAATAATAATAATAGTTATTATTATTAATAATAATAATAGTAATATAATAATATAAATAAAAATATTCAGAATAAAAATATCCAGTTATTCATTTTTTAATGTAAATAACCATATTGTTTTCAAGAAATTCATCTTATTTCGAATTTTGTTATGATAATCTTCGTTGTAAAAAATGAAATATTAAGAGTTAAATAAAATGAATTAAACAATCAATCAAGTAAAATATCTTTAATTTGTTTGCTTTTGTCAAAGATTGACATAATTCAATAATGGTCGACAAATCCTTCAAATCTGAATGGGTATGAACATCAACAATAAAATGTTGGAGTGAAATTTTAAATTAATCATATATTTATCAATATACCTATTTTTTTAAGTTTAAGACAAAGGAATAATTTATCATAATCTAATAAAAATTGAGACATAATTACTAACAAAAATATATAATAGTAATAATATTATATATTACAAATAAGAGTAATAACTTTACTGCTAAAAATGTTAATAATACTAATAGTAATAATATATAATAGTAACATATTATAATAATAATAATAATAATAATAATAACAATTATTATTATAATACTAATATTTGTTATAATTTGACTACTATCACTATAAATAATATTTATAATAATAATATTATTAATAATTAGAAATAATAATACTTATAAAAATATCACAATTAATAATATTATTTATAATTAATATTATAGTTGAAATCATAATAAATAAAAAAATAAAAACAAATTAACTTTTGTAGGATTTAAACCCGAGTTCTTTTGTACCAAAGTTTTAAAATGACAAAAAAATTAATTTTTTTGACACATGTCAATAAAAGAAAATGGATAATGTAATAATTTGGGTAATACATTCTTTTCTTAATATGTAATAGATTACAATATTTTAAGACTTTAATTTTTTATATGTGAAAAAAATAACTAATAAGTGATGATAAGATAATATAACAATCACGTTAAAATTTAAATAATTATAAAAATTCAATTAAAAAATATAAAAGTTTAATTATTTAATAAAAATTACAAAAATTTATTAAGTACTCCGTTAAAAAATTTAATTAAGCTTTTAAAAAATATTTCTTTCCTTTATTGTTTACCATTTCAATAACTTTATCTCACCTTGTTATTTTAGTAGGTGAGGTCTGGATCACATGGCGTCATACATCTTGGTTGATTAAAGAACAAATTTTTATTGATATTATTCTCCATAATATTCATTTTTAATTATTTCATATCACAAAGTATCATTGTTAGTAAAAATTAAAGGATGAAGGATTTAAGAGGACAACAATTTTTCATTGACCGGGATAACAATGAAATTTTATATATGTTTAAGTATAGGATTTAGGGTTTTGAGTAAAAAAATTAAAAGGAGACAAAGCTTAGAGAAAAAATTAAAAGTTCTCTAATCATTTACCTTAGTTTGTAATCTATTCTTAAAAAACATTGTTAATCAAGACAAAAATTAAGAAAGAAGTTGGAGAAACGGAGACCAAAAGAGAGATCACGTAAAAAATAAATAAGAAATTAAAAGAAAAGAAAAAAAAGAAAAAAAAAGGGGCAACACACCCATTTAGTTTTATAAAGAAACATGAACAAATTAACTTTAATGTATTTTAGACTTTTATAATCCGATAGTCGTAGGATATATGTTTTTTTTTTATAATGTTGAATATTTTTCAGGAGTTGCAATTTTTTTATTTATTTAATTGTTCAGTTTATGAAATTTCATTATAGTCATTTGCTTAAAATATTAAAGATATTATTATTGTAATTATCTGGATAATTTGGAGGATGAAAGATCATAGTAGATTTAGGATTCAATTGTGTTTTCTTTGCCTATTTTTCAAATTGAGGGGTTAATGTGTATGACTCAGAATTTATCTAAAAAGTATATACGAGTAATATTGTCTTAGTTTTTTTTATGCTGATTTTCAATATGCTGAAATTTTTCAAAATTCAAATTAGAAAGGGTAGAATGGTTTCATTAATGGACATAATATGACAGACTTCACTCGCTAATGGCTCAAGATCAATATTGACGGTGCAACAAGGAATTCTGTTGGTTTGAAATGAAGTGTTTTATTTTTGGAGAAAGTCAGAGTGAATACGTGGATAGTTTCTAAGCTTTTTAAGGGGTCCAAACTTCTATTTATGTTGAATTTATGGGGTTATTTATGCTTTGGATTATACTTAGAGGGAGAACTTTCAAAGGTTTGGTTAAAGAGTGGTTCTTTTTAATCTATCATGACTTTTTGGATTAACGAGTGGTTCCTTAGAGTATTAGAGGAGATGACAATAATGCTTAACTTTGATTCATAGAGAACATTACATGTAGTTTAATGTTTTACCATCATGTATTCATTTATATTTTTTATCATGAATGAATTTGGTGTGGTCTCCACATACTTCGCATTCTTTTATTTATTTATTTTTACCAAACTTTCATATTATAACAAATGATTGATGAGAAAGTGTCAACTCATACATACATACATACATATATACATACATACATACATACATATATATATATATATATATATATATATATATATATATATATATATATATATAACCTTATTTGGAAATTAATCTATAAAACATAATTAAAACATGTTTTTATATAAACACTTAATTAGACTTTTTTTCCTTTGGGATATTTGATTATTAATAATTATTCTATTAAATAAACATCAAAAGATAGCATTTTATTATCTACCTACTTTTTTTATTTTTTTATCATAATTAAATTAACATGTGGGTTTATTTAAAATTAACATATTAAAGATTTAGATTGGAGATTGTGACATCCCATTTAAATAGAATAAAACTACTAAATTAAACATCACATAAATATAAATATCAACCATTACAATTATCCATAAACATACTTAGAAAGGAAAACTAAGGCACACCACGATGCCATGAACCAAAACAGAATTTAAGAGTTTGATAGTTGTCCAAAAAGCTTGCTCATAGAGCAAGATATTACATAAGCAATAGTGCCTTCAAAGAGTACTCTAAGGTACGAGATCCAACCCAGGCTTGACTACACTGTAGAGTTTCCATCACCCTGGTGACCACTAGGGGTTTCAACATCGGCTCACACCAATAAAATTGATGATCATTACAAAAGAAAAAATCACACAAGAAACAAACACAAGCAAAAGGGTAAGCTAGAGTAAAAATAATTTTAAACATGTTATAGCGAGTAGAAATTGAAAGAGATCATAAACATGCAACAAAGTAGGCATACAATCATGTGATAGCAAATAGATAGGATACTATGACTTAATTATCTAGATACATATAATAAGATCTGATTCATTGGATGTCTGCACTTGTGGTGGTCTCTACTGCTCTGCAGAGTCATTGCCAATGGGTTTCACCCTACCACACACAAGGTTAGCCTTCAAACATCTAAGGTCATTATCCTGCCAAAGAGTAGGGCCTCCCGCTACTCTTACCACTTGAATCAGTCTGCTCTACGTGAGACTAACTAATTTTTTAGAGTTTTGGGATGCAATCCTTACTTGAATCCTTATCTAATTATATACACTACAACACCACCATGAAATCTCACCAAGAGATTCATGGAATTATGTCTATCTCATGCCACATCCATGTTCCCACACCATATTCCACATGTTAACTCATAACATCCAAATCGCATGTCAATACTCAACCAACCAGCCATGATTCATGATTTAATTCATACCAAGCTCATCGATTCCAGTTCATAAAATCTCATAAGACATGCAGAGCCTTGTACTTCATGCATTTCCAAGATATACAGCCAATCATAGATGAAACAAGGAAGAAAAAAAATCAAATTTGCACCATTCTCGCTTAGGCTAGAAGCCTTCGCCCAAGTGACATAAACTCTCTCGCTTAAGCTAGACATTCTCGTCTGAGCGAGAGCTACGATAGTGACATAGTGAGTGTTCTGCGAGTTCTCGCCTAAGCGGGGCCTTCTCGCCTAGGCGAGATCGCTTGTTGCCCAAAACTAAGGTCCCTCGCCTGAGCGACAATTCGAGCAGAGAACACATTAGGTTTCCACGAGTTCTCGCTTAGGCGAGACCTTCTTGCTTGAGTGAGATGATTTGTCGCTCAAAACAAAAGCTCTCCGCTTGAGCAAGAGCTCGAGCAGAAACCAGGGCGAGCTTCTATTATTCTCACCTAGGCGTAGAGATGGCAAATAAACTCGTCCCCGTGGGTATTGCCCGAACCCGTCCCCATTTTGACGGGGAATCCCCGCATTGACTGGGTATGGGTATGGGTATGGGGAATCCCCGACTTTTTCAGTTGGGTATGGGGATGGGTATGGGGATGTACATATACCCGCC
>Ga0214544_1012320_pt1 | contig 11219 bp, 5 predicted proteins | sample CNSS3metaG_FD_160074 | JGI IMG/M metagenome (GOLD analysis project Ga0214544, IMG submission 160074) | Root nodule microbial communities from cowpea collected in UCLA plant growth center, Los Angeles, California, USA - CNSS3 | ecosystem: Host-associated > Plants > Roots > Nodule | place: USA...
CGGTAAATGAAATTTTTTTTACCGACGGATTTTTCCGTCGGTAATTAAAATTTGAGAATCCGTCGGTAAAATCCGTCGGTAATTCAAATTTACCGACAGAAGTATATCCGTCGGTAAAATTCCGTCGGTAATTTCAATTTTTTTTGTAGTGATTGCCAATGATGTATGAGAAGAAAATAAATTCATTGTTATGCATTAAAATGACAGATTATATTCATAAGTTAACAAAAATATCAATTTGTTGAAAATGTGTAGTTTTCTTATTAGTGTTCCTCTTCTTTTGGTATGAGTTTCACTTTTGAGTGATTTAATGATGCTTGGATCAAGCTTTAGCAACCCATGCCAGAGGAGAAAAAGAAACTAAGAAAGTCCTTCTCACTATATAAAAAATGCCTACATTTTGCAGTAAGTATAGACGTACAAAAGTCTAGATATTAGTTATTTTCTGCATTAATGTGAAAATATTGAACCATTGTGGAGCTAAACCTTTTAAAGGTTGTTATTATATAAAGGGCATTCTTCAGTTATCTTCTGCCCGTATTGATTGTGATGCTTGTACCCTTGTTGTGTAACTTTGCTATTAAGTCTGATAAGTGTACTACACTTCTAAAAGTTGGACTTAGATGTTGAGTTTTGACTTGTTAGCTTTAAGTGGAATTTGTAGCGTCCTGATGGTAATTTATCTCAATTTGGTTGCACACTGACTATTGTTAGTATTGAGTGCAGTTTTGTTGAAAGCACATTATATCAAACTATATTCTGATAAAATTGTGGATGAAAAGTTCTTGCTCTAGGTTTCCATGTCTCTTATTTATAATGAAAATTCAAGTGTGTAAGAGAGATAGATCCATTATTCTCATCTTGTTTAAATTACTATTGTATTTGTCCAAAATTATATCACATTTCATTGACCTTGGAATACCTCCTTGAATCATTCACCTCCGTTCACATACTTTATCTCCACATAATTTTATTTTCAAATAGAGCACCATTAAAATTTATAGACTTGTACAACGAGATCACACATTCGCTCAACCAGTAGGCCCTGAAGGTTCTTTCACTCAACAATTGAATGTTTCGCCTAGCGAGTCCAACACTAGAACTAGATTCAGGATAATTTGCCTAATGGGAACATAATTGCTCAATGAGTCCCTCTTCCTTGACTTTCTACAAAACTCAAGTTTGGCGTTCATTAAACGAGAGTCTGCTCACCCAGCAAGCAAGTCCCTTAACTCCTTATCAAAATCATTTTTGGTAGTCGCCAAATAAGAATAGGATTCACCCAACGAACGCATACACGAAATTTTACAATCTGGTAGTGCCAACTAAACCAAATGTTCACCTTAGGCTTCAAACAATTCAATAGCACATCAATCACAAGTAGAAGCACCAATCTCAACCAAAAGGATCAATTCCACAGTTTCATATCACAAGGAACATCACATTACCAAATTTTGAAGTATTTGATTGATTTCACAATCAACGAGTTTTATATTAATCTAAACAACTAAAATCAAGAGATAGTTACAAATCTAGGTTCAAAATCACAATTTCAATACACAACCAACAATTAGGAATGAAAATCAACGTGAAATAGCCAAAATTAACTTTCCTTACTTGAGAAAAATGCATTTTCTCTCACTGCTACTCCTTAGAGCTCTATACCACACATGATCACCTAAACAACCAATTAGAACCCTGATTAGAAAACAGAAGATAGCATCATGATCACACAACAATAGAGATTCATTAAGAGCAACCTTGAGTCACATGTATCACCCTAGGACCCACATGCAATCCAAGAGCTAAAATTCCTAAAAGAAAGCAAAATGAAAACTTACTCTATTTAGGTGTTTGATCGGATGGTTATGTTGAGCTCCTCACTAGGACTGATCCTACTGTCTTTGATCTTGAAACAAATGCAAATTAGGGTCAGAATTGAAGAGAGAAGGTATAGAGAAAACCTAAAGAGAAGGTTTACATAGGTGTGGTTTTATAAAAATGAAAATTCTTTATTAAAAATCTTTATATAGATTAAACTTTTTATCATTAAAATTTTTTAGTTTTCTTTTTTTTTTTTTATAAAACTACCACTGCTCTAAAGTCATTTTCTAGACTCTCACAAAATTAAGATGAGTATACCTAATCAAGCCACCAAGAACATGAAACAAAATCTCTATGAAAATATGTTTCAAAGTTAAGAAAATATCTTGCTGGTAGTAGAAACGATTAAATGCAGTTTCTGTTATATACCTCTATATTTTTTCAATTTAGCCCTATCATATTCATGCCTGTAACTATAATTCATAGCGGCGTATCCGTGTCCGTATCTGTGTTTCATCGCTGGTAAGCAATAATTTAGGACATTCAATGATTTCAAGTGTGGAAAGGTGTGGGAACATGGTTTCTCCGCCCTCCCTTGATAACCTTGTCAGGTTTGGCAGATACCTTAGTGACAAAATTTCTAAAGACATGAAAACTACCCCACCATCACAAGACTCCTCGTATAGATATTTTACATTACTAATGTTACACAAGCGAATAGTCTTTAGAGAATGCAGTTTTCCCAGCTGTGGAAGTTTCACACAGTTTCGACAGTCCGTCAACTCTATAAAATTTAAGAGATGGAGAGAAGAACTGGACATCCATTGTGGGAAATAAGCACCTTTATATCCTAACACCGTCATACTCTCAAGTTGTTTGGGATCAGGTTGAAGCACTTCAAGAATCTCCTCGACATTTTCTTGTACTTCCAAGTCTTTGTCGTATCTGTCCATTGATAACATATCCTTTGAGATCCAGTCCCAAAATAACCTGTGCCATGATAACCGCAACGTATTTAATTGCTTACTAGACATATTAGCTTCTTCGGCATCCTTTACACTTTTCACTTTACCCATATACTTGATTTCAAGGTCTCCTTTCAGCTTCAGTGGTCCCAATTCTGCCAAAAGTGACCCTCTTTCCTTGCCAACAATGTACATGCTTAAAATCCTTAAGGATGTCAAGTTCCCTACATGAGGAGGCAAGCTTGACAAGAATAAGCAACCTTTCAAAGATAGTTGTTGTAGACCTTTTAAGAGTACCAAATTGTGAGGCAACTTTTTGAGATGTCTACAATTGTCTAATTTCAATATCTGCAAATTCCATAATTTACATACTGATTTTGGAAGAGTTTTGAAGGTTCCCTCAGAAAGATTTAGATACCTTAGGTGTTTTAAATGACCAATTGAAGATGGGAACAATGATTTCCACAGTTCGCAGTAAAGAGCCCGCAAAGAATGACATTTCAATACATCATGAAAACGTTGGTGGGATAGTTGCGGGCTTATGTAGGTCCTCAAACAATTGAGTTGATGTAACTGGATTGAATCGTTTCCATAAATTGAGAGATGGTGGATTCTTTCAGACAAAGTAGCTATATGATTGTCTTTTGAAACGCAGCAAACACTACAAAAAAAAAGCTAAATTTCGGAGGTTTTAATTTCGTTTAGCGGAGGTTTTTACCCTCCACAAAATAATTTGCAGAGGTTTTTCAAACCTCCACAGATAGGTTCCCCACAAGTTATTTGTGGAGGTTTTCTACAACCCCTGGTACCAGGTTTATATTGTGGAAGTTTTTTAATGGAGGGTTATAACCTCTTCTATTCATGATTATTATTTTGTGGAGGTTTAAAACCTCCTTTATTTCCATAAACCTATTTGATTCCAAAATTCCTATTTTTTTTTTTGTGGGGGTTAATACCCTCCTCAATTTGAAAATTATACGGTAAAAGTTTTAACCTGTTTCGTTTGTATTATTTAATTTGTGGATTTATTATTGCGTTATTCAAATCTCATAAAAAACAATATTTTGTTTGTAATTAGAATTTGAGGTACTTATATTTTTACATCAACAATATTTTTTGTAAACTTCAATCAAATACTTCAACTAAAGTGCTCAAATATATATCATTAGAACTTTTGATTCTCAAAATCAACATATTAACATAAAAGCAATTTAAATTGAAACAATTACAACTTAATCCATACTTACTCAAAGTTCATAATACACTAAAATAGTTTCATCCTAAAAAACATCATCAACACCCTAAATGTTGCTACCACCAGATGATCCTCTTGTACCCATAGAAGACTCAGGCTCATTTACATCACCAGTTTGCTGAAATTATAAAAGATAAATATTAGCTGCAAGAAGGACGTCAACCCCAAATCATGAAATCAACATGCATATACTAAAATAGTTTATTACTAGATCATTGACCTGCACAAAAATCATGATTATTTGGTTTCGATGATTAACTCACACAGATACAGTATAATTCTTGTATCAAAAATCACATCACAAATAAGTACCAAGATAATTAGTTTCCAAAGGCTGGACATAACTTATTTGTGGTTAAGGATCAAAGAAGGCAGTTAATTCATCAGGGATCTTTCCTTCCTTCGTTATCATGTAGGCTTTTAGTGCACCCAAGGTGGTTTGAATTTGGGATTCTAAATTAGTGTATTTCTGTTGCCACTAATCAGAAGATGTTGATGATGTGGCAGCACTAGATGAAGCAATGCTTAAATCCTTAAAGAATGCATGGGAGAACTGTACCAATTCCTTAAAGAATCATGGTTTATTGAAACTTAATTACCTTCTCAGAAGTGACTACCAAATGTTGCTCCTTCAATTTCATATTAATGAGAACTCACTAACTTGTGATTCCTGTTTATGAAAATCCATACTGCACCAAATAAAAAGAACGCATAAATTACAAATCAGAATTAAACAAAATTTAGGCACCAAACAAATGTTGTTTAAGAAATCAAGGTATTATAAAGTACTTTTCAAGATAAAGTAACAGAAGATCAGATAGCATAAAAGTCTTAATGTTTCTTAGGTATGCAGGTTTAAGGAAAGAAGATGGGATCTTAAGCAATTAGTTGGGTCTGGTGGAATGCCATCATCTCATTCAGCTACTGTCACTACTCTTGCATCTGCCATTGGGTTGCAAGAAGGCTTTGAAAGACCTCTTTTTGCTATTTCCTTGGTTTTCGCTTATACTGTATGATTTCTCCCTTTACTTCTTCACATAAATCAACACTCAATATCTCTTTGCTTAATGTTTTATTTACTAATGATTTTTTCAAAGTCAGAATTCTAACATTGACCTTCATGACTATTTCACTTCATCAACATTGATGCGGTGATAGTCTTTTTCTCTTTGATAACTTAACTTACCTTTCTCTAATTGATTTTGCACCTTAATACAATTTATGGATAGCTTTTTCTGCGCTCCAACTTTCAATAAAGAAACTAATTACAAAAGAAGAGTCTAAATTAAAAGTCTAATCCATTAAGAGAGAGCCTCAACACTTATCAACTAGTTTACTTTACTCAATGTAATGTTTCAAACAATTAAGGGTTCAATGCTATTTATAAGATGTGTGAGAATACTAGGAACCATGAGTTGTGAATGAAGTAAATGATTATACACTATAAATAAGAATTTAATTTGGCTGATTGTGTTAAAAAAATATGATTAATGAGTTACAATAGTTATGGCTACATATATTTATTGGAAAAAGTTACCCCTCAAGTAGCCATGTCAGCACTGGGAGAAGCAGCCATGTCAACATAATAACACTCAGTGGAAAGCCAATAAAAGGTGCAGAACCAAATGGAAATGGTGCTGCAATTTGTCCACTCCAGAAAGTTCTACAACTGCACAAAAATCTGCTAAACACCACAAGAACATGAAGAAGAAGAAGAAAATACTCAATGATGGAGGCTACAACAAAAATGATCTGGTACACTTTTTTTGTATGATTGGAGTGATGCATGTGTAAGTATATATAATATGGTGGATGATTATTACTATATCATGCTGCTTAATCATAATATCACGTGACCAAATGAGAGCAGAATGAAACCAGAAACAGAAACATTTTTTAGATCAATCTCTAATGTTTGTCTCTATATATGAAAGTGAAACCCTTAGCACATTCACACATTTCACAGAGCCCTCATTTTATCTAATTAGATAGTTTAGTGAATATGAAGTTGTTTAGTTTAGTTTAGAGCTAGTTAGAGATAGAAAATTAGTTTTATTTTACTTGCTTTGTTTTGCTGCAGTTTTAGTTTTGGTGTTTTTTGTTTCATAAGTGCATTTTTTTATTTTGCTGTTATAATTCTAGAGAGTAGATAATTTTAATAATAGTTTCTAAAGGGCAATTTAGGTTTGTTATCATTGTTATAATAGTGTTTTGTAAGTTTTAGTATTAGAATATACATTAGAACAGTTTTTAAATTTTCTGCATAATAATATAGGCCACACAAATGGTAGTTGTTCTTCTATGTAGGCCACACAAATAATGCTAGTTTTAATAATATAGGCCACATAAACATGACAAATGACAAATGAATAAAGAGATAGAGAATAAAACCAGGATGCTAGTTGAGATTAGGTGATGAGTCCATTGACAGCTGCAAGTAAAAACAAAAATGAAGAAACACATTAATTGACCATAAGTGATACTCTTAGAAACACATTGTGAGCATTCTGGACCACCAATGAAACAAGTTTTGTTGATGAATTTTTGGGATTTAATTCACCAAAGAATAGTGAAAAACACATAACTGAAATAGTTTAATGAATTCCTGTATGAAAAACACACAACATGGTTTTTTTTGTACATACAAAGGAATTAAAAGGGGAAGAAAAAGAGAAGATGAAACCTATGATTTTGTTAATCAGACACAATACCGAGTTCTTTGAAATTGTTTTGAGTAAAGTTAATCGAAATGTAATATATATGTGTATCACTTTTATTAAAAGGTAACACTGGTTGTGAGTTGGGGGTGGGGGGTCGGATATGATTATAACCATTTGTCAATTCATGCATGGACATGTACTCTCAAACCTGACATTATTTTGAGCTCAAAATTTCTAAACAGGGGTCAAATGAAGGAATTTCATGTATATTGCTAAACAACTTCCAACAGCCTTGCCATTTGGATTAACTTGACGCGTCTAATTTAGAAAATGAACACATGAAATATATATGTCCCTTTGATAAGTTTTCCATTTTGCTAAAAAATTTGTAAGAAATCATCAACTCCTTTTTCATACTATTTATTAAAATAATTAATTAATAGTCCTGTATTTGAAATATTTTCATACATTTACTCTTACAATCTAAATTATTCTTACACAGCCAGCCAGAGCCAGAGCCAACCTGCAAGTCAATATGTTCGTTTGTGAAAGAAGATGAACAAGTGGGTGTTTAAATTGTTCCATAGTCTCACTTTCTTTACTTTAAATTTTGCAATGCAACTTATATATATATATATATATATATATATATATATATATATATATATATATATCAGACTTCATATTCATACTTCAGGAAACATATGTGAAAGGAAAGTATTGAGAATTTACACATCATCTCCAAATCTTAGAATACAATTTATATATCTATTAGACAATTCATTTATTTTATGAAATCTAACTTAAATAATTACAATTAATATAAATCTAATGAATGGATGACTCTGTTGCTACTATGATGTAACATATATGTTACAATGTTAAGAATCGACAGAAAAACTTACGTGAATCATAAATTTCATCAACTTTTGTCTACGTCACCTATTTTTTTAATTTCAGTTTCAAGAACTTAATGGAAGAAAAGAATCTATCATGGAACATCAGATTAAAAGGAGGAATGGAGGGGGAAGTCTTCACTCACAAAGTGTTGCAACCAGAAAAAAATTTATTCACTTGTTAGATGCATGACACATGAAAAGCTCTGGGATTGTTTACACAACATTTTTAGGCCTATAAACCCAAAATATTTGAAGGGAATAGTATGCAATGCAAATAGATCAACAGCTGCTTACATTTTATACCAATTCAAGCAAACTTTCACAACAGTCTCAAATTAACAATTAACATTTTACTAGTAATTTAAGTAAATCATTTTAAAGATCATTACTCATTTGGTTAATTATCTACTTCAGATGATAGCATGTGTAGAACCATTGAGTTTAGAACCAACTAAATCTGGTTCCAAGTAAATCTGGCTTAATAGGGAGAACCATGAGTTTAGAACCAACTAAATGCAGAATATCAGGAATGCAAGCTATACATAAGAAGTTACCTTCTCTGATAAATACGTTCCAAGTAAAGAGCCCCCGAGTACAGCTAGCTGCATATAAAAGAAAATTTTAAGGATATAAGAACCTAAAGTTATTTACAATCATGTGAAACAAAAGTAAAAGACAGTCTGAAGCAATATAAATTACATGAATTAGACTCTTCCAAAACATAAGGTCTTCTCCAGATAGCATAGCCTTATTTCCGGTGCTTTACGAGCTGTTATTGTTTATTAATTTTGAGCTTGTTGTCAATATTAAATATAGATTATGAAGGAAACAAAAATATAGCTTATTAGTGTCTTAGCTGTCTTTAAACTATGGAGTAAGATGCTTTAAAATAAATTGTCAAAAAGAGCCATCTCAAAAGTGTCTGTTTTAATTATGCTTGCATTTCCTGGCTGTCAATACATTTCCTTTTTCTTTGTTGCACTTCAGTTGGAGATTTGGGTGAATCCAGTTTTCACGCACCATTGCAGAAGCTTAAACTAAATATTTTATGTTTATGTTAAACAATGCACATTTACTGTTACAGTGAAAAAGGAAATCCCCATATTTAGCAGTTGCTTCGATTTATAACTGAAGAAGGGGTTACCAAAGTTGCAACACCATGACCCGCCAGTGCTCCAGCAATGACTCCAAAGGGAGAAGAGGCAGCTGCAAGGGCTGAAAAGTAGGGAGAAAAACAATTCAGGTTCTCTGAAGTTGAGTTCAGTGCATGACGAGATGCAAGATAACAAGTACGGGTATTTGAAACAAATGAAAATTCAACAAGAAAATTATATTAACTGAAATTGGCTGATCCAAAATAATTGATATCCAACTTTTTGCGGTCAAAGCATATAAGTTAGCTTCAAGAATTGTCAATATCAATATTTATTTATTTGTACATCAGTTTGTTTAATAGGGATTTCAGATCAAGATTTTTGTCTCCTATACTTCCAGACCAAGGAATAGCAAAATCATAAAAAGTTTGATATTAATAACGACAAAAACGATAGTTCTATGTACAGGAGTTCCATATATACTTTCAAACAAATAATTCTAACGTTATAACTCACCAATTGTGGAGAAAAATGACTAATCACCCCATTCGGAGACAAAAACTAAGAGAAAAGTACTGGCAGCTGTGCTAGCAGTAGATAGTATTCCAGCACCATTTCCAGAAAATTCAGAAACTGCTAGCTCTGCCTGGCTAACAAAAGCAAACATTAAATTGCTGGAACACAATAAAATAATGTGAACCTCGACCATTGTGAACAAGTTCAAACTGAAGAACTAAAAACTGAGAGAATTCATGCATCGAACCCACACCAAAAGTCTCAAACCAAAAGGACCCACACCATGTCCTCTCAAAAGACCACAAGACGAAACTGGCGCGACGAAGATCGCTGCAACAGAGGCTACGGCATGGCTTAATCGCGGAGCGGAATCGATTGCCACTCTGAACTTAGGTTTTCGACGAAGCTGGCGCGATGAAGACCGCGGGACGGAGCTGACGCGACGGAGACGACGCGGCAGAGCTGGCGCGACGGAGACGACGCGGCAGAGCTAGCGCGACGGAGACGGCACGGCCGAGTTGGCGCGACGAAGATCGCTGCTACAACATGGCTTAATCGCGGAGCGGAACACTCTGAAGTTAGGTTTTAGAGCGAAAGGGAAAGATTCTGATTTGGAAAGAAACACGTGATTTGGAAGAGAAGAATGTGTTGCAATTTGCGGAGGTCATAAACCTCCTAAAAATAAATAAAAGTTTCCTCTATTACCAGCTTTTATAAAATCTATGATAATATGTCCACATGAATTTTATTTGTAGAGGTCTTTTTAACCTCTATAAAATGATTCATGCTATATATCTTTTTTTTTTGTAGTGAAACATTTGTTGCAACAAATTGTGCAAGATCATGGACAAGATCATGTATCTTGAAACTTTTAACTTTGCCATACTCATCTGTCTCAATATCCTGAAAAAATGATCTCCAGTAAAATTCATTCCACACACCTTCACCGACATCTTCAGCCTCTAGTATTTCACTGGATGAAATAAACCCATTAGCCATCCACAGTTCAATCAGATATTGCTTTTCTATTATTTTATCTTTGGGAAATATAGCACAATAAGCAAAACATGGTCTGAGTTTTATGGGCAAGTTCAAGTAACTTAATCTCAAGGTAGGCATTATAGAGTCTTCATCTTGTGGTAAACTCCACAGGTTGTTCTCCTTAACGTTGAGCCACTCCTTTTCCTCTCTTTTGAAGCGTAAAAGACCTCCTAGTGCTTTTGCTGCAAGAGGCACTCCCCTGCATTTCTTTACTATCTCTTTCCCTATAAACACTAGCTCTTCAGGTTCAACCTCATTTGCTCCAAAGGCTCGACTCCTAAACAATTCCCAGCAATAACTATCTGATAACTCTGACAGTTGATACTGTTGGGTATTGGGCTCCCTTCCTATGTGGAGAAAAGGCCCAAAATTTGAGAAGCCCATGTCTCACTTAATCTAGTGGAGAGGAGGCTATAAAATAAAGAGAGAGGCAGAACAATAGAATCAGAACACACTGAAAACCCTAACACATAGAGGGAGAGGTAGAGGGAAAATTCTGTTCACATTTTTCACAGAGCTGTCACAGTAGAATCGGCGTTGCGGATTCGTTCACCGTTGGATCGGGCTGAAATTTTTAAAGCAGGTTCGGAACTCATTGCTCTTCATTCTGACCGGTCGGATCTTTGATAAGAGGTCTGAGTTTGGAGATATTAATTTCGCACTGCAGCAGTGATTTTTAGAGGTTTTCCTCTCTTGTTCTTCTCTATTTGAAAGCTTTGTTGCTTTGTTATTTGGTTGGGTGTTGGCACTAATTTGTGCTATTGATTGAGACTGTTTTGTACTCTTGTTGATCATAGTGGAGCTATTTCTTTGGTCTGGACGACTCGTGGTTTTTACTCTTGATTTGAGGGGTTTTCCACGTTAAAAATCTTGGTGCCTTTATTTGTGCTTTTGGTGATTTATTATTGCTGCTCTTTGATTATTGCTCCTCATAGATTCTTGCAAGTTAGGGGAAATTATATCCG
>Ga0214544_1012321_pt1 | contig 11219 bp, 8 predicted proteins | sample CNSS3metaG_FD_160074 | JGI IMG/M metagenome (GOLD analysis project Ga0214544, IMG submission 160074) | Root nodule microbial communities from cowpea collected in UCLA plant growth center, Los Angeles, California, USA - CNSS3 | ecosystem: Host-associated > Plants > Roots > Nodule | place: USA...
CTATTTTTCTAACTTTTCCTTTTTCCTCTCTTGCGCGTGTATCACAACCTCACCATTCACTCCACCTTCTCTCACGCGTTTCTGCTCCCGTTTGGTTAAAAATTATTAAAATAATGACTGCCACGTAGGCGGGTAACTTCGGGGTCAAAAAAAGGGAACATTCTATCATTATCCTAATATAAAATGGTTTTTTATCGATGCTCCTTTCTTTCTCAAAAACGATAAACCTACACTTTCAGTGTATGTACACTCATTTTATACCTTTACCTGTCATTTATTTATTTTTTTAACCACAGCATATCGATTAAACTACTACAACCTTTTCACTAAATTAATATAATTATTAATTAAAATAACTTATTTAAATATTACATAATTTTCAAAAATTTGTGAAATTGTCTTAATCATAAAGAATCGAATAATATGAGAAATCAATCATTAATATATAAATATCAGTAGTTAAATAAATTATTCAATTTTTTTATTAAATGTCTAAGACAGTTGAAATATTATGTTAATTATATTTTTTGTTCATCAGTATAATATTTTAATTAAATTAATATAATTATTGATTAAAATCAGCTTTAAAATGAATATATAAATTGTATAAATATATACATATAAAATAGTTCATATAAATAATATGGTGTACGCAACTTGCGCACGTGGATGACTCTAATTAGCCTCTGCCCCTCCACGGAGATAAGCAACAGCACCATACATGAAGGCACACATGTTAAGTAATTTTCACAACCCTAATAAATACAAGGTGCTGTCTTTTTCACCCTTAATCGTATGTTTGGATGAGACAATTCAAGAGAGTGACTCATTTATTTGAAGAATTTAAATTTTTTTTTAATGAAATATTTTGTTTGGATAGAGAAATTAAAAAACATTTAAAATACATGCATTTTTTTGAAGTATTTCAATTAGCTAAATTAGAAGAAATTCAAATATCCTAAAAAAATAGGTGAAATTTGAAGTTCTTCTAACTCAATCTCACTCTAGAATCAATCCCAAACGGACCTGGAAAATCCGAAAACCATGAAAGGCTGGGTTGGCCATACGATCCAGACGGATCAGACCGACCTAATGACACAAATGAGTCGAGCAGGCCCAACAATCCAGACAGGTCGGGCGAGCCCGATGATCAAGACAGACGGGGTGACTTGAGGACACATACAAGTCGGGCAGGCTTGACAACACGAACAGGTCGGTCAAGCCCGACAACAAACACCGTCCAGGCAGGCCCGACGACCAAGATGTGTCGAGCTGGCCCAATGACCTAGACGAACCAGGCTGGCCCAACGACATAGATGGGTCGGCGAGCCCGATGACCTAAATGGGACCGACAATCTAGATGAGTCAAGTGGGCTCGAAGATAGAGACAGGCCGAACGGACCTGAAACCCAAGACGAGTCAGCGGGTCCGATGACCCACACGAGTTTTGGCTGTAAGGTATTTTAATTTTTTTATCCAAACAAGTTATTTAGAAAATTAAGGGGATTTAATTGCAAGCCATTCAAATACAAAGCATTTCAATTTTTGAGCATTGTTGAAATGCTCCGTCCAAACACAAGGTAAAGGAATCTTAGTAGTACTTTCTTCAACTCTTTTTTTTTTTTCCACTTCATATCTTTTTTCACTCACGATTGACATGTCTTATCATATAAATTAAAAAGATAAAAAAAACTAAAACAAGTGAAATTAGACTCACAGATTATAATTTTTTTTAATAGAAATTTTTGGACAAATGAGTTTTTGTAGTTTGTCGTTGTTGATACCATCGTTCTCACATTATACGAATTTTTTTTATTAATAACCAATTTTAGTGAACAAAAGTTATTAATCATTATAGTAACTAATTTATATATCAATTTACAAAATAAAAAATTATTAGTGTTTATTCACTATATTTAAAAGAGTTCATTCATTATTCTTGTCGTTAATCATGTATTAAAGATCAACATATAATGTTATTACAAGTCAAGTTCTATATTCATTATAGATAAGATCAATTTAGGATATATAAGTGAATGCAAGCCTCATCTTAAGTCAATTTTGTGAGGTTAAGTTGGACTTACAGTCCACTAATCTAAAGTATATAAGTGGACGCAAACCTCATTTTACAAGTTAGTTTTGTAAAGTTGAGTTAAACTTAAAGTCCAATTCTTATACCAATGTTATAAACCAAAATTTCATATAAAATATTAAAAAATTATTAAAAATTGACTAATTTTTTCCAATTGTGCAACCAAGAAATTCAGGATTTAATACAATTATGTCATATAAAGTAAATAGCAAGAAAATTTTAAATTACAAGTGTACTACATAAATGTTTGTTATCTTATAAAAAAATTGAGACTCTCTCATTACACATAGATCAATAAAGAATAGAATTTGTCGAGGGTCATACACCTCAATCCCAACGCTAATATGCTCAACATAATATTCGAAGAGTATGAATAAGAGCATTAAACCCTATATTAAACTTTTAAGACAGTTAAATAAATTAACATCGGAATTATAAATGTTTTAAATCCATATCTTAACACAACATAATTTAAATTCTAACTATAATCTAACATAATAACTCAAAGTCCAATTTGCTGATAAAAAAAAATAGTCCAAAATTCACAAATCTAATATAACAAAACAAACATAATATTTTGTTAGTAACCAATTTTAGTAACTAAAATTTTAATACATAGAATTTAAATTCTAAATTTTAATCCAACATAATATAGCTTAGTTTAAAACACTACAAAAAAATGTTTTACTAGTAACCAATTTTAATGACTAAAAATTATTAGTTACTAAAGTGACCAATTTTAGTGACTAAAAATTATTAGTTACTATAATGACTAATTTTGATACCAATTTACAAAGTAAAAAATTATTAGTTACTAAAATAATTAAGATTATGAATAAAAAAATATAATTGGTCACTAAATTGGTCTTTAAAATTAGCTACCATGATTTTGACTACCAAATAATTGATCACTAAAAATTAGCTACCTATGTTTGGACTACTAAAATAACTTAGTTTTTAAATTGATCTCTATTTAATTAATGACCAATTATAATTTTTTATTTATAATAGTGACTATTTTAGAAATCAATAATTTTTTATTTTTTAAATTAGTATCCAAATTAGTCATTATAGTGACTAACACTTTTTAATCTTATTAATAAAGTATTTTCTTGTAACAAAAAATCAATCTAATATTAAATTAACTTAAATTACAAATAAAAGTTCAAAGCAACAAAATAATTTAAAATATTAAAACACATTAATCTCGAAGTCATCAACAACAATAAAAGAAAAGAGGCAGAAGTGGGTGGCTACAAGGTGGACAGTAGGGATAAAAGAAACACAAAAATAAAGGAAGACTTTGACTCACAACAAATATCATTATGAACCAACCAACTATCTTCATTTTTTAGCTTTTATGATACTCTTTTGTCAATTATCATCAAATATTTCTTCTTTCTTTTTTAGAAATTTATCACCATTCAATGATCTCATAATGATGAAACTTGAGCTTTTGCTTGTTTATCTTTATTATACATAATTATGATGAAACTTAAACTTTTGTCTTTTTATCTTTATTATACATGATGATGCTCTTCTCATTATGGTGTGATAATGATGATTATTTATTCTAGTTTTGTTTAATTTTTTTAATTTTATTAAAGTTGCCTGATTATATTTATTTTTAAATTTTCTTATTTTATTATGTATCTTAGAGGTCACACTCTGAGTTGTGGATGTTGTAGAGACGATGAATGAAAGAAAAAAACACACTGAGAAATATGACATGCAACAAGTGGTATTAACAACAATGTGGAAAAACAGAGTTGAAAATCTTATCTTTAATTATTGGTGTATAAGCATTTAATTCCTGGTCCAACTCTCCAAAATACCTTAAGAACTAAAGAAGAAGAAAATTATAATGGTGACTAATCGAGGGATAAGAAAGAAAAGAGAGGTGGACATAAAATAAAGATAAAGTGATATATATGTGGAAGTTGTCTAACCTATTCCATTTAATAAAGAAAACGAAAATATTCTGGAAAACCAAAAAGATTAATATAAACTGATATTTCAAATAAATTAAAAATTGGAAAAAAAAAGAAAGTTGGATTGATCAAATTTTGAATTTAATTTTGAAAATAATCTAGTTCCGTTCTACAAAATAATTTATACTTATTTTGTAAGAAATACATTGAATTAAAGAAAAATATATACTTTTTCATTTATAGATAATAATATATATTAATAAGAGATAATGAGATTATTACCACAAGAAAATACCACTCTATTGACTTGCCATTTTATAAAACTGAAAAAAAAATACCTCAGAAACCTAATAAACCTGATATTGTTATAAAATAATTTAGAGAAAGAGAATAGAGAGTAGAGATTGAATTTCTGTGTGTCATCTATCGATAGAAGAAGTCCTTATTTATAGATATAAAAGGCAACCCAAGGGATACAACTCAATGGTTACAATACTAATGATAACATCAATAGCAATCAATCATAGGTAATTGCTAGCAACTCAATGGACATCCATAAATTTCATAACACTCCTTCTTGGGTATCCATTGATCAGAAAACGTGTCTTGTTAAAACCTTATTAGGAAAAACCCTTTGTGATAAAAACCTAGTCAAGAAAAAAAAGTACATCATTCTTCATTCTTTCACATAATATTATTCACCACATCTTCCATTTCTCTCCCTCATGTAAACTTACATCTTTAAGATGAAGAGTCCAATCTTGTGAACCAATTGCTCAAAGATTCTCCTTGGTAAAGACTTTGTAAATAAATCTTTAATATATCCTTCTTTCAATTGAGCAATACATGCACTATTGTTTTCATATATGGTTGTTGATTCCATTTTTCCTCATGTAATGCTAAAAGTTGCATGATTTGACGATGTTGCTATTATGGTTTATTTCACAGACCGCCATGAAATCATTATGCCACCACATGTGAAGAAATATCGTGTTTATGATCAACCGTTGTGAGGATCACATAAATAACCTACATCTACATAACGCATTTGATTTTGAATCATTTGGATAAAATAAGTCTATATTCAAAGTACCCTTAAAGTAACAAAATATATGTTTTATACTAATTCAATGTCTTCTTGTAGGTAAAAAATTATATGTTGCTTAACAAATTTACAGCAAATACTATATCAAGTCGAGTATAATAAGCAAAATATATTAGCGCTCGTATAACAATAAAATATGGTATTTCTTGACTAAGAAGTTCTTTATCATTACGAGGTTTAAAAGGACATTTATCAACATTTAACAACCTCACAATTGAAGTGCAAAAATGATATAAGTCCATATAAAACCTTTTAAGCACCTTCATTATATAAACCTTTATATGTACAAAAAAACTTGTATTTAAATATTCAATTTGTAATCTCAAGCAAAACTTTGTACTTCCAAGATCTTTCATCGCAAATTCTTTCTTTAAGCAATCAATTGTCTTTGTGAACTCATTAGGAGTTCCAACGATATTTTCATATAAATACAAGGATAAGTACCTTTCTTTTAACAAGTACTTACAAAGACAATTATATTATGTATGTCTTGATTGTTTTAATCCATAAAAGGGACTTGTTCAATTTGATTGAATAATCCACTTTAGAATTTGCATTATTAGGTAAATAAAATCCTTCAGGGATTTTCATATAATTATCATTCTTTATAATATTGTTTTGCGTAAAAATCCATTTGTACTCAATGAGTTTTACACCTTCAGGTGTGCAAACTACTGGTCTACAAACCTTTTGTTTAGCAAGCAAATATAATTTTGCTTTTATTTCATCTTTTCATTTGGCCTATAATTTCTTTGTCGACAATCTTGATCCTCATTGTCACTCATAACATTCATCGTTATATTATATGTTAAGGCATCATTAACGTTGACTTCATTTTGGTTACATATTATCTTATTCATGACATAATTTATTGAGATCTCATCATTTTCAATAATTTCAGGTACCCGAGGTTCTTCTGGAACTAAGGTTCTTCTGGAACCCAATTATTAATTATGTCAAATGAATCTTTTGTGATTTACACCTCCTCGATTAGGTCATCTTGTCTTTTTAGCTCATTTTCTCATTCGAGAATTTTTTTATCTTTGGAACCAATAAGCTTACGACAATTCAATCGTGTTATGAATTAATATCAAATCTATTTGGAGCATTAGTAGTTGGTATATGTGGTTTAATTACCCTATTTGTGTCAATTAAAACATCTGATAATTGATTGTCTAATTTGGAAATGAATTATCATTTGAACTTCGAGTTTACATTCTTTTGTACGAGGATCAAGACAAGACAATGATAATTCATTCCAACCGATATCCTTTTTCCAATTGTTTTCTTTCTCCCCTAATGTTGGAAAACCTCATTCATAAAAAATGACAGTTGACAAATCAAACTGTAAATATGTCTCCTCTTGATAGATCAAGATATTTCATTATTGATTTGAGAATCATATCCAACATATATTCTCAATCGTCTCTAAAGACTCATTAGTCTCTTTTGGTGGGGAAATTCGACCATATACAAAAATTCTTAAATGAGAAAATTAGGTTACTAACCAAAAACCAACCGCATAATAGAGTAATTATGATAACTTATTGGCTTGATGCGAATCAATACTGTAGCATGTAAAATTGTATATCTCCAAGTAGTCATTGGAATATTAGCTCTCATAAGTAATGGTCTTGCAACTAGCTTTAGACGTTTTATTCACAATTCTACAAGTCCATTTTGAGCATGCACATATGTTCTACTGGATGTTCAACTTCAATTTCAATTGACATACAATACTGATGAAAAACATAAAATGTAAATTCACCAGCATTATCAAGACATATTTTCTTAAACAAATAATCTAGGAAGTGATCTCTTAACTTAACTAATTGTACTAATATTTTGAAAATGTCTAATTGCAAGTTGATAATAAAAAAACATGTGACCATTTAGTTGATGCATAAATTAAATTGTGAAATATCTAAATGATCCACATGATGGGTGCATTGGACCAAAAAATCACCCTATATTCATTTCAAAAGATGAGATTAACTCATTTCTAAAGTTTTCTACTGATGGTCTTATTATCAACTTTCCTTGTAATCATGTATTACATGAGAAATCATTGGATTGAAGAAGTTTTTGACTCTTAAGTGGGTGTTCACAAGAGTTTTCAACTATTTTTCGCATCATGATAGATCCAGGATGACCCAACTGATCATGCCAAACAAGAAATCCCTTTTTGATTTGTAAACTTCAGGTTTACAATGACATGCATTTCAATTGTACTAATATATGTTTAATACAAGTTGTAAAACTCGAGAAATTTAAATAATTAAATTAATACTTATTTAATAAATGCGGGTAGTGGAAACCTTTATGGCACTTAGTGTTAATTGTTATGACGTGGAAAAGTATTAGCTCAAATGGTTGAGAATACTTAATTGTGTAAAAGGACTTGGGTTCGAGTCCTATGTATGCCTTTGTGTGTTATTTTAATTTATGCATTATTTCCTTAGTATATTTGAATGCTAGACGTGATAATATAATCCTAAAATTTTAGAAATTATCACAAACATGATTTGGTTGAATTGGTTGTGCACTTGTCTTGTGATACCATAATTGTGTGTTCAAACCTTGATGAGAACATATTAATCCTTTTATTTTTGCTATAATACTTGTGGTCTGAATGTGAAAGGGTGGGAAAGCCCTAAAGATAATGGGCAGCCAAGGGAGTTTGGAAAAACAGTCCATAATGGCTTATGAAAGGTAATAATAGACATTAAAAAGCTAATTTTCGTTTTATTTTTTTTACCATAATTAGGATCATATAAAAAGGGAGAGTTAGGTAATTAGAAGGGTTTTGGAAGTCTGAAAAATTAGAGTGAGAAAGGATCACGAATTTTGAGTAGAAAAGTGAATTTGGGGTTTGAGAGCAAAGCTATAATTGATTGGGAGGGCAAAGGATATCACAAAGCCAAGGTTAGACAACCAATTGAAGCAAGAATTCACAGGTTAGGGCAGCTCTTTTGCATACTTTTCATGAATTGTTAAAGATTCTTGTGTAATCTGTAATATGCAATGAATTATGTACCTTTACCATAAGATTTTCGTGCCAACATGCTGTGACTTGGGTGTGTGATTGTTTTGTTGTATACCAAACCCTTGTGTGAATGTATGGAAATACTGGCATTCTTGGTACTGTATGGGATTATGGGTAATTGCTTGGTTTAGGAGTCAAATTTTGGAGTCTAAAATAGGTGCGTAATGTTGGAACGATGAAAGGGTCTGGTTGTCATGTTTGTATGAGGTTTTGGCATGGTGTGCGGGTTTTGTGTGCGCGTAACAGTGAGGCAATCTGATAGTCTCGCTCAGGCGAGAGGCGAGCCAGGCTCGCCTAGGCGAGAGTTGCAGAGCCAAAATTGTGTTTTTGTACGAGCTACTCGCTCAGGCGGAATGACAAGATTTTTGGGCGACCTGTTGCTTCGCTCAGGCAAGAACATCTCGCCTAAGCGAGAAAACGAGGATGTGAGACTGTGTTTTGGGGTGCCTCGCAAAGACAAGGGGATCAGGGTTTTGGGCGATAAGGTGTCTCGCCTAGGCGAGAGATTCTCGCTTAAGCAAGACCTCTTGTTAAATTTTGCATTTTGCTTAACTTGCCGCTTGGGCGAGTGTTTGAGGGTTTGGCGAAGTGTGAGCTCGCCCAGGCGAGGAGGAACTCGCCTAAGCGAGAATTTGCAGGTTAATCAGTCCAGCACTCTCGCTCAGGCGAGGAAGCTTAACTTAAGCGAGACAGGCTTGGTCGCTTAAGCTAAGGCTTCCAGCCCAAGCGAGTTTAATGTAGTTTATGTCTATTGTTTGTACGCTTTGATGAAACATGGATCAAGAGATGATGTGCCATGAGCAGGTAGGTTCATGGATGGTGGATAACATGTGATGGTGTGAGCGGGGAGGTTCATACTCGATTACTCTCCTGTGGGGATACGAGCGAGGTAGGTTCGTATGTTTCGTGCTCACAATTGAGAGATGCTGCGTGCGGGGAGGTACGTAGCTTGTGGATCACATGTGTTAGACTACGGACGGGTAGGTCCGTAGAGTAGGACTACGAGCGGGGAGGTTCGTAGAGGCAGGACCACGAGCGGGCAGGTTCGTGTGAGCATCAGGAATCCTGAGTCCATGACTAACCTTGTTGTATGTTAGTGGTTGAAAAGCCTTAGGGTGTGTTGAGAATGTAACCAAGATGTAATTATGATAATAAGATTGGGTGTTTTCTATTATTTAATTTATGTTATTTTTATATATATTGTTGAGCTCACCCTTTCTGTCTGTGCTTGGCGATGATCGTGTAATTTTACAGGGGAGCAGTTGATGATACAGGTAATGCTGCTAACACTCGAGATGGAGAGAGGGACTAGCTGGGAATTAGAGCTAGGGATTTACTATGTTTTAAAGTTTTATTTGGAACTTGTAATAGCTTTTGGAATTATTTTTATTTATTAAATGATTGTCGCATTGAACATTAAATTTTGTTTTATTCCCGCGGCGGGAATTAATAAAGCTGCGACGTTCAAGCTTCTTTTTATATCTTTAAATATTTAATTAAGTAATATCTTTTAGGGATGTTACACAAGTCATAAGAGAAGATTGACAATTTCTCCAATACACATTTTATTTATTTTTATTCAACCCAAGTCCATTGATATAAAGATAGTTCATATCTCCTTCATTGTTTGTCTCAATATGATATCTATTTAGACAAATATCTTTAGAACTTAATAAGTTTCTATTAGACTTCTTTGTAGAAGTGTAGTAGCTCTTCTGGAACCTTCAAAACATTATTTGTGATATAAAAATAATGTTAATATTGACTTCTCGAATAACCAAACATGAGAAAAATAAATTAATAATCTTGAGAGTTTAATTCTTGAACTATCAACAAAATATAGTACATTTAGTCTATCCAATATTACTACATATCAAAATGATCATATATATATATATATATATATATATATATATATATATATATATATATATATATAAATTAAATTTTAATGAACTTAATAACCTCAACTTGTTATAGGTACCATCCAAAACTAATCAACTTCGCAAGTTATATATTATCAAATAATATCAAATAAAACTAAGTATAAAATATCATATCCAAAATCTTTGAACCTTTATATATGTATAGTATAATAAAATTAGAACCACAAATCCATATCAAAACTCTTCAAATTCTTAAAAAAAAAAATATGTATCTTTTTTAATATATCATTTAATGCAATCTTAATTTACCTATTATATTTTAATACTAATCAAGTTCAAATTTATTACCTTCCAGAAACATAACATTTCTACACCAAAAAATGCATTGTCCCTTTTATTTACTTTTACCTAAAAGTTATTTCATTGCGGTATTTGCTACACAAATTCAATCCCATCCACCAATACAATTTCAATCAATTAATGCACCACAAATTCAATGTTTTTCTCCATTTAACTTATGCACGCAAATGCATACCTTTTCTATTCAACATTCAAAAATCTGCAATCAATAAATTCCAACATTTATAGTTTTATCATGTGTCATTAGAGCTGTCAAAACGGGTCACCCGACCTAACCCGGCTCGGCCCGCGACGGGTTGGCCACTTAGTGGGTCAACCCAACCCGGCTCACTTATTAGCGAGCCAAAAAAATTAGAACCCGACCCGACCCACCACGGGTTGGCGGGTTAAATGGGTTGGCTCACTGGCTCACTTAATTAAAAAAAAACAATTTTTTTTCTTCAATTCCAAGAAAACTAAATTATAATTCTGATTAAAATCTAAATAAATTTCAATACAATCCAAATAAAATCTCAAATTATGTTAAACCCCAAATACAAACCAAAATCACAAAAATATAAATTACTATCTAACATCAAATCATTCTTTTCACTTATTAAACTATAGTATTAGAGTCTTGAATAAATAAATTCACAACATTTTCATCTCTTGAAGCATCTTCTTTATCCCCATCTACAATAAAACAAAATAAAAAGAATATTAATTAATAATATTAAAGATAATATATATATATATATATATATATATATATATATATATATATATATATGTGTGTGTGTGTGTGTGTGTGATATAGAGA